>CEVA01000925.1_pt1 | contig 79122 bp, 64 predicted proteins | sample 361521 | NCBI WGS metagenome assembly CEVA01 (sample SAMEA2622823, study PRJEB7988) | marine metagenome | isolation source: saline water (ENVO:00002010), including | reverse complement strand
CCCCCCCCCCGTTTCAAGACCAAACCCAAGCCGCGCCTCAAGAACCGCCGCTTGAGCCCTCCTCCTCTGGGCCGCCTCCCTTTCAAGGTATCAGTGAGGAAAACGCGCCCCCGCCGCCGGACCTCCCACTGAAGGAAGCCGCCGAACAACCGGGGCATGCACCACAAGTAGAAAACTCGGCCCACGGCTTTTCCGCAGGATTTCTAGCTGGCATTTTGGATCGACGCTTGATCTGGCTCAAAAGCCGCACCATTGGTGGGGCGTTTGACGCCACGGCGAAAAAGCTGAAAACCGCCGGCGACATCGCCCTGCTGGTCATCATCGCCGTGTGGATGGGAATGAGCATTTACCGCGACGCCACCGGCGCGGAAGATCCTGCTGACAGCGAATCCAATGATCCCACGATGGCTGACAAGGGTGGCGGCGCCAAGATGCCAGACAAGGCCGGCGACACCGCCGCCCGCGCCGAGGCCGCCGCTCTTTTTGCCAAGCAGGTGGAGCCGGTCTTCAAGGCGCGCTGTTACAAGTGTCACGGCCCTGACAAGCAGAGCAGCAAACTGAACCTCGCCATGCGGGGAAACATGGGGGACGTCAATGGACTGCTTTCCGTGGTCAATACCGACATGCCGGACATGAGCAATCTGTTGGTGCGGGTCAAGGACGCCGATGACCCCATGCCGCCCGAAAGCGAAGGCGACATGCTCAAGGCCGACGAGGTGGACGCCATTGCCAAGTGGGTCACCGCAGGAGCGCCTGATCCCCTCGAGGCCTCCGCGGCCGGCGCGGGTGGCACCATGGTTTCCTCCCAAACACTCGTAGCCATCGGCAAAGCCGTGCTCTTGGGCACTCTGGCCGTTTTCATTGTTCTGGTGGTGCACTATCTCACCGGCCGGTTTTTTGACGCCAACGAATCCATCATCGCCGCCTCCACGCCCAGTCGCATCTCCACCGCCACGGTACCCAATGCGCTGGCCGTCCTGTTTTGGATCGCCTCGGTGGCACTTCTGGCTGCGGCCATCATCCAATCCGGCACCCTGGCTCTGGAGAATATCAAGGCCAACTGGCTAGCCGCCCTCTTCAACCTCGCCGTCGGCGGACTGCTGTTTGCCCTGTGCCTCGCGCTCGCGCGGCTGTTCGTGGCCGACGATTTTTTAAACATCAAGGCCAGTCACGAAGCCAACTCCGGCGATGAGGCCCTAGGTGTCTTCTCCCTCTTCATCAAGGTGGGCCTAAAAATGGCACCGGTATTTTACGGCCTTTGCCTCGCACTTGGCGCGGGCATTTTTTCCATCAACCAATTGAACCAGTTTGAGACCTTTCAATCCTTCACCGTTCCTCCGCCGGAAAGCCTCTTGTTCGGCCGGCAACTCACTGGCTTGGTCATGGGCGAAGGCATCTCCCTTGCCAGCTTGGGCATGGACGTAAGTCTGCCCGAGGTGGTGGTGTTGCCCGTGAAGGCCTACTTCTACTTCCTCGCCGCATTCCTGACCGTGGAAGTCGCCCGCGCGGTCCTGAATATTTCGCGACGGCTGGGGGCGAAGTAAATCGGTGGATAACGGCGTCTCACGCGAAGCCGTGGAGGCACGGAGAAAACCCGTTTTCATTTCCCTCCGCACCATTGCGTGAAAATTTTCTCCGCGGATTCATGGTTTGATCCCAATCAGGCGCTACCGGCTCTCTGAAGTCGAGAGAGTGTTTAAATAAGCCTCAACCCCAGCCTTGGTTGCGGGTGTGTTTGCCCATCGCCGACGAATGGAGGGTGTGCGCAGCTCGTGCCCGGCTTGATGCAGCAACGCCGCCAACTGCGCAGCCACTGCGGCATCGCAGTTGGCCAATGCACCAAAGAGCGCATCGAGGTTTTTCGAGTGTTTCACAAACAACAGTTCCGCCTGCCGGCGGGGCGAGGTGTACTTGCCGTCGCCATCCCCATCGAGGAAAACGGGATTGGTGGCACCCTGCAGGCGAGGGTTGTGTTTGCGTGAAGTGGGCACGTAGGGGCGCGGGCTTTCCCAAAACGGCTCCGTGATGCCCGGGCCGGTAGCGATGGCGATCAGGTGCGCATCGTGCCTCGGGCGAGGCAGGACCAGCTTGAGATTCACCTTTTCAATCGCGGTGCTGGGCCTAATAGCCTGCGTGTGAATCAACTGGCCGTTGGCATAAAGATCAAGTCGATCCGCCTTGGCCCATGATGGGCCGAGCACTTGCACGGTCACGGCCATTTCCTTTTTCAATCCGGCGGCAAAATCACCGGCGCGGTAGCGGCCAGCGACCTTCATCTTCGTCAGTAATCCCATGCTGATGTAGGCGCGCATGCTGCGGAAACTTTCGCAGGCCTTGGCCACATCGAGCTTGGCCGGGTTGGTGTCCGGACATTCCACATAGGTACGAGCCTGCCCGAGGATGAAACGGCTCACATCATGCGTATCGCTGGATCCCACACCGGCGATCGAGTGCCCCCAATTGAGCATCGCAAACCAATCGCGATAAGGTGCCATGTAGTCCGACTGCATGGCTGCGGAGGTGACTACCTCCATCGCGTCAAAACTGTACGGCTCGCCATAAAGATTATGGCCCGTGACGCGATTAAAATGCTCCGACGCCACGGGGCTGAATCCGCTGTGCGTGTTCCGGGGGTGATTCAGTACAACCACCCGCACATCCGGTGTGGCCCTAATCGCGGCCATAAGCTTGGTCCAGTCCGTGAGCTTGGCATCTGGCACGGTACTCCCGGGCACAATGGGAAACGCATTGAAATGCCCGGTCTTGGTGGTGACCTCGTTTCCGGTCACGGCGGTAAAAAAGGCCGAGGTGCCGGTGGCTTTTTGCACAGGGCGATAGTCGGCATGATGATTATGATCAGTGGCCACGGCAAACTCGATCCCTTCACCGGCAATCGTATGCATGCGTTCGACCTCCGTGGAATCACCATGACCGCTGCGCGTAAGTGTGTGAATATGCGTATCCGTGGCGATCAATCCGGGAGTAGGCACCTCATGACGCAAAGCCAGTTGCACGCGTGTGCTCTTGCCCGGCGCAACCGTGACCGTTTGCTTGGCCACGCTGTACTCGAACCCACGCGAGGCGTACACCGTGTAACGGCCCGGCAGCAGATTTAGCCGGGCGGCGCCGCTGCCCACATACACCACGCCCGGCCGATGCGCCAGTTGCTGGCCCGGAGCCGGCCGCAATGCCGCCAGCGCGCCATGTTCATCCACCACCGTGATGCGGCACGGGATGGCCTCGCTGGATTTCGCGTCGACCACCGTCACAGCAAGCGGCGCGGAAAATAATCTAGCATCCGTCAACGCAGTCAGTTGAACCGGCCCCACCTCAATATCATCGGTGGTCTTGGGCGCAACGATGGAAAGTATGTTTTCGCCCGCGCGCAGTTTGCCGGCCGGCACGGTGATGGAATGCACCAGCTTCGAGTCGATGTTGAGCAGATGCCCGATGCGTTCGTTGTTTAAAAGCACGGCCCAGCGGGCTTTCACCTGCCGTTGGCGAAATAACAATGTCTGCGGTTTGGAATTGGGTTTCGCATTGAATTTGATGTCCAACCGCCGCCCGTGCGCGCGGCCTTTGGCAAACTCTTCCCACTCGGGGAATCCCGGTGTGCCCAAGTGGTACACTTTGGCATCCAGCGTGCGGATGGATTCAGAGGCTTCGGCGCAAAAAACGAAGGCAACTGACGCCAGAAAATATAGAAGTCTGTGCATGCCCCATCATTGGCGATCCTCCTCCCGCTCGCAAGTGCCGTGTTAATCTCGTACAGAGGAGCAGAGAAACATAATCCAAATTCTCTCCGCGCCTCCGCATCTCCGCGTGAGCAATTAAATTACCCCGCCAATTGCCGAAGCACATACGGCAAAATGCCGCCGTGGCGGTAGTAGTCGACCTCGATGGGGGTGTCGATGCGGCAGTCGACGGTCACTTCGCGGGATTCGCCGTCTTTGGTGATGCGCAAGGTTAACTCGCTTTGCGGTTTGAGAGTGTCGTCGAGGCCGACTACGTCGAAGGTCTCTGTGCCATCGAGGCCGAGGCTTTGGGGGCTGGCGCCGTCCTTGAATTGCAGCGGGAGGACGCCCATGCCGACGAGGTTGCTGCGGTGGATGCGCTCGAAGCTGGCGGCGGCGACGGCGCGGACGCCGAGGAGCTTGGTGCCTTTCGCGGCCCAGTCGCGGCTGGAGCCGGTGCCGTACTCGGTGCCGGCGAGCACGATGAGCGGGGTGCCGTTTTCGCGATGGGCAGCGGCGGCTTCGAAGATGCTGGTGGTTTCGCCGTTGTATTTGGTGACGCCGCCTTCGGTGCCGGGGACCATTTGGTTTTTGATGCGGACATTGCCGAAGGTGCCGCGGGTCATGATGCGGTCATTACCGCGGCGGCTGCCGAAGCTGTTGAAGTCGACCTTTTCGACGCCGTTGTCCTGCAAAAATTTCCCGGCGGGCGAATCGGCTTTGATGGCGCCGGCGGGCGAGATGTGGTCGGTGGTGACGCTGTCGCCGAACAGCCCGAGTACGCGCGCGCCCTCGATGCTGCCGATGGTGCCGGGTTCGAGGCTGAAGTCGGTGAAGAACGGCGGTTCCTGAATGTAAGTGCTGGCGGCGTCCCATTCGTACACATCGCCGGTGTTGGCGGGGATTTCGTTCCACTTGGGATTTTGATCAGCGAAATCGCTGTAGAGTTTTTGGAACACCTCGGGCTTGAGCGCCGCTTGAAACACCTCGCGCACTTCGTCGAGGCTCGGCCAAAGGTCCTTGAGAAGGACGCCATTGCCGTCGGTGTCGGTGCCGAGCGGTTCGTTGGCGAGATCGATGTCCACGCGCCCGGCCAGCGCGAAGGCGACAACCAGCGGCGGGCTCATCAAAAAGTTGGCCTTGATGTTTTGGTGCACGCGGGCCTCGAAGTTGCGGTTGCCACTGAGCACACTGGCGGCGACGAGGTCGTTTTCCAAAATCGCCGACTCGATGGGCGCGGCGAGCGGTCCGCTGTTGCCGATGCACGTGGTGCAGCCGTAACCGACGGTGTGGAAACCAAGCTCATCGAGGAAATGCTGCAAACCGGTGCTCTCGAGGTAATCGCTGACCACCCGCGAGCCCGGGCCAAGGGAGGTTTTGACGGCGGGATTCACCTGCAACCCGCGCTCGACGGCTTTCTTGGCGAGCAAACCGGCAGCAAGCATGACGCCGGGGTTGGAAGTGTTCGTGCAACTGGTGATGGCGGCGATGAGCACGCTGCCGTGGCCGACCTCGGCTTCGCCACTGCCATTGAGGCTGACGGTTGAATCGGATGCTTCAAGCGTGCCGGCCTCGCGACCAAATCCGCCATCGGCGACGGGCCGCGTGTACATTTCGTTAAAGGCATCCTTCATGCCGAGCAGCTCAATGCGGTCCTGCGGACGCTTGGGGCCGGCGACGCTGGCGGTGACGGTGCTAAGGTCAAGCGAGAGATCCACGGAGTAATCGACCTCGCCCGCTTGCGGGATGCCGAAGAGACCCTGCGCGCGGTAGTAATTTTCGTACGCGGTGCAATGCTCCTCGGTGCGTCCGGTGGCGCGAAGGTAATTGACCGTCTCCTCATCAATCGGGAAAAAGCCCATTGTCGCGCCGTACTCGGGCGCCATGTTGGCGATGGTGGCACGGTCGGTCAACGGCAGCTTCACCGCACCGGGCCCGTAAAACTCCACGAACTTGCCGACCACCTTCGCCTCGCGCAGCATCTCGGTGACGGTGAGCGCAAGGTCAGTGGCGGTGACGCCCTCGGAGAGTTCGCCCGTGAGCTGCACGCCGACGACATCCGGCGTGAGAAAATAAACCGGCTGGCCGAGCATGCCCGCCTCCGCCTCAATGCCGCCCACGCCCCAACCGACGACGCCCAAGCCGTTGATCATCGTGGTGTGGGAATCGGTGCCGACAAGGGTATCGGGATAATGCACGCCGCCCTTTTCGAGAATGCCCTGCGCGAGGTATTCGAGATTTACCTGATGCACAATGCCGATGCCGGGGGGGACGACCTTGAACGTGTCGAACGCTTGCATGCCCCATTTGAGAAATTGATAGCGCTCGCGATTGCGGGTGAATTCCAGCTCGAGGTTTTTGTCCATCGCATCGTCGCTGCCGGCGAAGTCCACCTGCACGGAGTGATCGACCACGAGGTCCACCGGCACCAGCGGCTCGACGAGCTTGGGATCTTTGCCCAAACGAGAGACCGCGCTACGCATCGCGGCAAGGTCCACCAGCAGCGGCACGCCGGTGAAATCCTGCAGCACAATGCGCGAAACGAGAAAGGGAATCTCCGCCGTCCGCTCAGCGTTAGGCTGCCACGCGGCCAGTTCGCGGACATTTTCCTCCGTCACCTTTTTGCCATCCACATTGCGCAGCACGGCTTCGAGCACGATGCGTAAACACGCCGGCAGGCGCGAAATCTTCCCCAGCCCGGCTGCCTCCAGCGACGGCAACGAATAAAACTGCCCCTCGGTTCCATTGCCGAGGTCGAAGGCTCTCAACGAATCAAACGAATTATGTGCACTCATTCGGTGCACGCAAAATGGGGGAGAAAACAACCCCGTGTCAAGGTCACCGACGACGCTCGTTCTGGTTGTTAAATACGATCACGCGACTGACGGCGCCATTCTTGAACTCGAACCGAACACGAGTAAATTCTCGATTCGTCTTAGGATTCGTTATCTTCAGCTTTCTGTAGGTCCATGCCTCTGGCGTGGACGCGTCCGGGGCACCAAAAACGGCGCGGATCAGACTCACCGGCTTGCCCGGGTAAATCTTGTCAATGGCATTGCGCGGACCGCTGACGGTCCACGGCACGTTTTGGGCAAAAGAGGCCGGCTTGGGCGTGAGCAGGGCAAGATCGTTGTTCACCGGACCAAGGTCGGGCAAACGCACCCCACCGTCCTTGTCCCATTTCACCACCCCGGACAGCACTCCATTCCTCCAGATTTTCTCCTCGGAAGGTTTGCCGTTGGGCCACCAAGCACGCCAGCGGCCAGATTTCTGCCCCATTTGGTAAAACTCCTCACTACTGAGCTGGCCATTGGGCCACCAATCGGCAAACCGCCCGTTCAATCGGCCCTGGCTGTAACTGGCCTGATACTGGAGGTTTCCGTTCTCATACCAATAACGCCCCAGGCCATGGAGCTGGCCGTTGAGATAATTAAACTCATTCTTTTTAAACCCATTGGCGTACCACTCCATGACCCGTCCGTTGCGTGCGCCCTTGTTGAACTGGGCCAAGGACCTGCGTGGCCCGCCGGGGTAAAATTGGTGCACGGTACCGGTGTAGTTGGGGCCAGGCTGCCCCTTTGGAACGGTGAGGACCGTGGGCGGTGGCGGTGCTCCAGCGGCGATCCACTGCCGGATGGCGGACACCTCTGCGGGCTTAAGCATCGGCCCCTCCGGCGGCATGGGGTCATCAGGGTCAGTCAAACGATCAATGAGCACGCTGTCGCCGGGAGTATCGAGGTTGACCACCTGTAGGATACCACGGATGGGACCAGCGCCAAACTGCTCTAGCAAGTTCAGTTTTCCCTTCTGCTTTCCGGGCCCGTGACATTTGTAACAGCGATCGGACAATAACGGCTCAACCGTCAGGGCAAACAATTCGGGGCCGTTAACCTTGGGCTTGGGTGAGGCAGGGGTGGATTTCGGGTTAGGCTTGGGCTGTGGCTTGGCCTTTGGGGGTGTGGAGACTGGCGGGGGCTTGGGTTTGGACGGTGGCGAGCTTTTGGGCGGTGCCGCCTTGGGAGGAAGAGCCTTGCCAATGAGGTCACCCACCTTGGGCTCGCCGGTGCTCGTGGTTTTGTCGAGTTTACAAACGGCCTGACCGCCTCTCAGGCGCACTACAACAAGGTGGCCAATGAGTTTGCCATCGCGCCGAATGGCGTGGCGCGCGCCGGCCTGAGTGGCGCCAGAGCCGAGGTTGATTTCATAAAGACCGAGGTTTGAATAGATGCGGGTGAGACGCCCCGGATTTTCCGGCGCGGCTTGGGCCAGACACAGCAATGCGCCAAATAGAACGGCAATGTGTTTCCCCTTGGCCATGCTAAAACTTAACCCAGATCGGCACTTTTGCAACGAAGTCACTTAGGCATGCGCCAAGCGGACACCCAAGTAAGACCCTGGCGTTCCATGCCGAATTCCTTTTTCAGGCGGCGCTCCATGTCGGGCATGTGGGCGGCTCCATAGAAAATGGCAATCTTCTTGTGTTCGCCTTCCTGCAGCGTCCGGCGCAACACCTTGAGGGCAACTTGGTTGCGCTCCGTCAGGATCACCGTGCCTTCCTCGCCTTCGAGCGATGAAAGAGCGTCCTCGACTGTACCCATATTGGCGGCAAGTAGCCTTTTCATTTCACGTGCGCGGTTGGGGCTGAGCAGGGCAATGAGCAACTCGGCGGGAGTGATTTCCTCAATTTCCTCGCCGGCGCGCTTGCGAGCCATCTCCTCGCGCATCGTTTTGAGCATGAGATTCAGCATGGTCTCCCCGCGGGCGCGCTGGCGCTTGGCGAAGGTTTTGGGATCCATGTCGGCATGGATGAAGTTGGGGCGGTTGTACTTGATGGCATCGAGCTGGAAATCTAGGTCGAGAAAGCGCTGCATGGCCCGCTGGATCATGGTGACCGGGCTGTTGCTGGGGCCGCGTGGTTTATGGGCACGCTTGGGATCGGCAACGAGCTCAAAGAGAACGGAGTCGTATTCCTTGAAGCGCTTGTTGAGATCGCGGTAGTAGGTGCGATCGCCGATGTGAATGGCGCCGACGAGATCGACGGTGACACCGGTTTTTGGGTGCTTAAAATGGCCTATGGCGACCTGCAGTTCGTCGACGCGAGGGGCCTCCTTAAACCGAAGCCAGTTGGCCAGTCCCTCGGCTTTCTTGGCGGGGGCGGCCAAGAGCGAAGCGGCCAGAAACGCCAAAAATGGCATGAAGCGAAGTGGGTTCTTCATGCAGCCAATCTAGCGCATCTGGCGCCGTTGGGCAAAAAGAAACCGGCCGCGCCTGGGGATGGGGGGGTGGCGCGGCCGGTTAGGGGTGGTTTTGGGGTGAAAACTCTTTAATTCAGCTTGGCCAAGGTCTCCTTAATGGCGTCAAAGTTGGGCAAATCCTTCGGAGTAGGGGTTTGCTCGGCGTACTGCACCGTGCCCTCCTTGTCCACCACGAAAGCAGCGCGGGCGCTGACACTGCCCAAGCCAATCAAATCTTCAAGCAGCACGCCGTAATCGGCGGCGGTCTGCTTGTTGAGATCACTAGCGAGGGTGACGCTGATGCTCTCTTTCTCGGCCCATTGGCCCTGGGCGAAGGGACTGTCCACGCTGATGGCGATGACATCGGCGTTCAAGTCGCTGTAAGCCCCAAGACCGGCGGAGAGGTCGCACAATTCCTGTGTGCAAACGCCGGTGAAGGCGAGTGGCACAAAAAGAACCACCGTGTTCTTGCTGCCAAAGTTGGCACTCAAGGTCACGTCACTTAGGCCGAAATCATTCTTTTCGCCGGAACCGTTGATGGATTTCAGGGTGAAATCAGGTGCTTTGGAGCCAATTGCAATAGCCATTATTACGCCTCAGGGGTTAGCGGAGCGGCGTTTATAGAGGCGTGGGGAGGGGCTGTCAAACCGGAAATTAGGGCCTTGGCGGATATAATCTGGCGATTTGCCGTCTATTATGGTAGGTTTTCAGTGCTTGCAGGCACAATATCGCCTTTGCGCGAAGGAGCAGGATGAGACGCGTACGACCCGCTGAAGCATTTACCTTGATCGAATTATTGGTGGTGATTGCCATCATTGGCATCTTGGCCGCAATTCTTCTGCCCACCTTGGCAGCCGCCAAGCGCAAGGCCAACCGCGTCAAGAGCATCAGCAATCAGCGGCAAATCGGCCAAGCCTACGCGAAATTCGTACATGACAACAACGACTATTATCCCCGCGTTTATGGATTCGCCGCCGTTGGTGGAAAGCCGGGGAATTTTCTCGAGGTGGTCAAGCCGAGCAATATGAGCACGGACAAGATCAGCAACGAGTACAATATCTACAACCAAGAATACATCAAGAACCTCAAGAAAGCCATGGCCCAGGGGCCGCGGATGGTGGCCGATATCTATGGCGCCACCACGCCAGCGGAAAAGCGCCCGCTCAATGAATACGTCAGCAACAACTACGAGATTTTTCGCGACCCCTCAGATATAGGAGGCACGGCATTCAACGTAGAAAGCTGCTACGACGCCTTTGGCAACAGCTACCAACCACAGGTCGCGGACGACATGTTTCGCGTCAAGCGCGTGCTCGGCGAGGCCTCAGAGCCGGTGAACACCTACCATGGCCGGTCCATGCGCGAGACCGATATGACCAATCCCTCAAACAAGATCATCCAGGGCGACTGGAACTGGCCCTTCGACCAAATCGACGCCTGGCATGCCGCCCGCGGAGAAGGCGGACATGTAATGCTCTATGGCGATGGGCATGTGGAGTATTATGTCTTTCCGCCCAGCAAGCTTCTTATTCGATGGTTTTATCCCGATTACCAGCGCGACCAACTCGGCCGCACTCGCTTGGATGCCAAGGGGGATCCCATTCCTAACGACGAGAGTTTCCGGAAAAAGTTGAACGCTCTCCAGTCCAACCCTCCCAAGGTTCTGGAAAACCCCCGCCGCCCGCCCGGCAAAGGAAACCGCTGGGTGCCCGACTCACAATGGAAAGCCATCAACCCCGCGCAATACGCGACCATCGGTCAAAACAACCGGCCCGCCAAGTATATCGATCCCGGTTTTAAATGGTGGTAAACCGCCGTGAAAACAAACGCCGCCAAGCAAGCCTTTACGCTCATTGAACTGCTGATTGCTATTGCCATCATCGGCATCCTGCTGGGCTTCGCCCTGCCCACCCTGTCCAAGGCCAAGATGACCAGTATGCGAGCCAAATCCATCCACAACCAAAAACAGATTGGCACGGCCTACAACGCCTACATCCACGACCACAACGACAACTACCCGCAGGTCTGGGGTTTCGCTGCGGTCGGTGGCAAACTGGGCAGTTTCACCAACACTTTCGTTGTCCCCGATGACGCCCCCAAAAATTTCAACGTGCATCATGTCGCCAGTTTCTATGGCGCCACCACCCCGCCCGAGGCCCGGCCCCTCAACGAATACCTGAGTAACCGCCACGAAATATTCCACGATCCCATGGACATTGGCGGTACTTCCCTGAACGTCGACAGTTGCTACGAATCCTTTGGCAACAGCTACCAGCCTCAGGTGGCTGACGACATGTTCCGCGTCAAGCGCGTGCTTGGGGATTTAAAGGAAACCCCTGATACCTATGAGTGGAAAAGCCTGCACCTTTCGGACATCACCAACCCCGTCAGCAAGATAATCCAAGGCGACTGGAACTGGCCCTACGACCGCGGCGACACTTGGCATGCCGAAAAGGGCGAGCCCGGCCACGTGATGCTCTATGCCGATGGCCATGCCGCCTATTACGTCTTTCCCCCCACCGAAACGATGATGAAGTGGATGTCCTCCGAGCCCTACCGAATCCAAGAGAGTGGCAACTACAAGAAAGACTCTCGCGGCGAATACGTCCTCGACGACGCCCGGTTCAAGGCCGAGTTCGGGGGGAAATTCAAATACATCGACCCCGGCTTCAAGTGGTGGTAGGCCTCGCCTAAAAGTCCACCAACTCCACGTCAAACACCAGCGTCGCATTCGGGGGGATCACGCCCCCCGCGCCGCGCTCGCCGTACGCCAGATTGGGCGGGATGATCAGGATGCGCTGCTCACCCTTTTTCATATCCGAAAGCGCCTCGTCCCAACCCTTGATGACCTGCCCCACTCCCACCGTAAAGGCCAGTGGCTGCCCGCGGTCACGCGAGCTATCGAACTTTTTCCCATCCAGAAAAGTGCCCGTGTAATGCGCCTTGATGGGTTTGCCCTTGCCCACTTTCTCGCCTTCGCCCGGCTTGAGCGCAAACCATTGCAGGCCCGTCTTGCTCTTTTCCAGCTTTGCGTCCGGGTGTTTCTTTTTCAGTTCCGCAATCAATTCATCCACGGTCTTGGCTTTGGCTTGGGTTTCAGTTGGCGCTTGGGTTGGAGCCGGTGGCCGGGCTTCTCCTTGGCACGCGCACACGGCCAGAAACAACGCCCCACTGGCAACCAGATTGATGGTCTTCATGGCTTTCTTCATTTCAAATTCAGGCACTCAATGTCCATAAAAATCGTGGAATATGGCGGAATGACCCCGCCCGAACCTGCCTTGCCGAAGGCCAGATCGTGCGGAATAATCAGGAAGCGGCGCTCCCCCTTCTTGATCCCGTTCAGTCCCTCGGCCATCCCGGCCAAACGCAACGGCGCGCCCACGGGAATGGTTGCCGGTTTATTCGTTTTGCGCGTGTCATCCAACACCTTCCCATTCGGCAGACTCAAAACAATATGTACCTCAGCCTGCTGTCCCTTCGCCGCGCCCGGACCAGCGCCCGCCTTGAGCGTGAGATAGCGTAGCCCGGTCTTGCTCCTCGTTTCCCCTGCGCCAGGATTCGCCTTGGCCAACTCGGCCACCTTGGCAGCCGCGGCCGCCTTGTCCTTGGCAATCTGCGCCTTGAATTTGGCTTGTGCACGCTCCTCAAGTCCCTTCTCCAAGGCCACGAACGCTGCTTGATCCGCCTTGAACGCCTTGGCCTTCGTCCCCACGCGCAGGATCTTCAAGCTGGTGATCTTGTCCCCCTTCACAATCGCGTCCACCACTTTCTGGTCCGCCGGACCCACCACCTTGCCAAACACCGTGTGCTTGCCGTCCAGCCAAGGTGTCGCCTTGTGGGTGATAAAAAACTGGCTGCCGTTCGTGCCCGCACCGGCGTTGGCCATGGACAGGATGCCCGGGCCAGAATGCTTTAAAGTCGCGTCAATCTCGTCCGCGAATTTGTAACCCGGGCCGCCGGTGCCAGTGCCTTGTGGGCAGCCGCCTTGGATCATAAAATTCGGGATCACCCGGTGAAATGACAAGCCGTCATAATAGGGCGCGCCTTTCGCATCTGCCGGGTCACTCCCCTTCTTCGAGTAATGCTTTGTGCCCTCGGCCAAGCCCACGAAATTCGCCACCGTCATCGGCGTCTTTTCAAACTCCAGTTTGACCATGATTTTTCCCTTTGTCGTCTGGAACTGGGCGTAAAGACCATCGGTCAAACCATCCTGTGCCGACGCCGTAAAAGCCACCAACGCGGCCAGTGCAAAAAATGTGGTACGCATACCCCACCACCAAAGCACATTGAACGCCGCTGGCGAGTTTTTTCTTTTGGCGTGACAAGCCCGGCCCGAGTGCCGACGCTGCCGCCGATGAGCGATGCAAATGACGAGGTGGCCGTTTTTGAGACCGACGCCGGCCGGATGGTGGCTGAGTTCTGGCCCGACGTGGCCCCCAAGACAGTGGAGAATTTCAAGAAACTGGCCGGCGAAGGGTTTTATGACGGCACGGCCTTCCATCGTGTGGTGAAGAACTTCATGATCCAGGGCGGCGACCCCCTGACCAAGGATCCGGAGGAGGAGCATCGGTGGGGCACCGGCGATCCCGGCTACAAGATTGACGCCGAGTTCAATGACCGCGAACACGTGCGCGGCGTCCTCTCCATGGCCCGCGCCAGTGATCCAGACTCCGCCGGCAGCCAGTTTTTCATTTGCCTGGATGTGGCCGGTTTTCTGGACGGCCAATACACCGGCTTTGGCCAGCTCATCGACGGCGACGACACCCTCGGCAAAATCGGCGACTGTGAGACCAACCACGGTGGCGGCGGGGAAAAGAGCCGCCCCGTCGAGCGTCAGGGCGTCAATAGCATCAGCATCGTCCCCCGCGCCGAGGCCGGAGTGGAATGACCCCCGAAGAACAAACCGCCCTCGCTCAAGCCTTGGAACAATCCGGCTGCCCCGCGAACAAGGCCAAGGCCATGGCCGCGCAACTCGACAAGCGCGCCCAACAACTGGCCACCGAGCAAAATCGCCCCTATGCCGAGGCGCTGGCCCATTTATTGAATCTCATGCGCGAAGGCTGGGCCGCCCGCCAGAAATGATTCGTCCCTGGAAAAAGCTCAGCCGGACCATCCACAGCGACCATCGCATCTTCAAGGTCCGACACGACCGGGTGGTCAATCCCCGCACCAATGCCGAACATGAGATGGTGGTGCTGGAAAACCCCGAGTGGGTCAACATCGTCGCACTCACACCCGACGACGAGTTGGTGATGGTCGAGCAATACCGGCAAGGCTCCGAGACCATCGAACTGGAGATTCCCGGCGGCATGGTGGATCCCGGTGAGACACCCCTGCAGGCCGGCCTGCGCGAACTGCGCGAAGAAACCGGGTACGAGGGTAAAAACGCTCGCCTCCTCGGTTCACTTCTGGCCAACCCCGCCATCATGGACAATCAGGTCCACACCGTGATTGCGAAAAACTGCACCCCACAACACGAGCTTGAATGGGATGAAGGCGAGGACATCGCCCTCCACCTCGTGCCTGCCGCCGACATCCCCGGCCTCCTTCGCAACGGCAAAATACGTCATTCCATCATCGTCGCCGCGCTGCAACTATTCGCACTGGAGTGCGATCAAGGCACGCGGTAACGCCCATCCGGCAACCGCGTAGGCAAGCGGTACTTTGGATCCGTAATGAGCCGAAAAATGTGTGGATCGCGCTTCCGAACCAGCTCCCGGTTGTAAAGTCGCCACTCGTGCGCGATATCCTCCCGCCGATGCCGTGCCTCCTGCGCGCCCAGCACGGAGGTAATGGTCCAATAAAGATACTCCGTGCACTGGCAGCCATAATCGCAACTACGATCATCGTAGGTAAACCACGCTCCTTCCGGATAACGCCGCGGCACCCGCCGGAAATGTCCGCCACGGGCACGATCCAAGCACTTCGCCAACTCCGTGCCCGGCCGCTCACCAAAGACCTTCGGGTACGCATTCGCATAGCCCACATGCGTGATGAGATGCAGCACTTCCTCCAAGGTGGCATCAAACCGATCTCCACCCGGATTGGTCTCGGTGGCAAACTGGCCTTGCCCCGCATGAAAGCCCGCCCCCTGAAACACCTCATGGTCCAGCCGCTCCAGCGCGCGCTCATTCCTCGTCACGGCCATGAACGCATCGCGCTTCACCAGCTCAGCGAGAACCAGAGGGTTATCCGGTCTGCCATCCTCATTGTTGTCCAGATACTCCGCCAGAACCACCGCCACATGCCGCAACTTGTCCGGTGGCGTCTCCGCCGTCCCAAACACATGCACCCCGAACACCTCCAAATGCTGGGCAAACTGTTTCTGGAATACCTTTAGCCGCCCGCCCGGCACCGGCCCAATCCGGAAATCCGGCGGCGCCGCCAGCGCCGTGACCGCCGCAAGAAAAGCGGGCAAAAAACGCGCAAACTTCATGGCTCACTATTTTTTGCCACGCGGCACATTCATTGACATGATGCTCGGCCCATGAAAAACAACACCGCAACCACCCGTGATAACACGCTTGCAGGGCAGGCCCGTCTCCGGATCCTTCTTGAGCGGCGGATCTTTCATCTTCTGCACAACCTCAAACTGGCGCGGCCGTTGACCCTTCTTCTGCGGGATGGTTTCGTAAACGTAAGTTGGCATATCTGGTTTTGGGTTCGGGGGATTGAAACGTGGTCCGCCGTGACCGGTCAAGCATGCGAAAATGGCTTGCCGCACCCCCGCGATGCGGTATGTTGACCGGCCCGCCCACCCGGGCGGCCGTGGCTGGATAGCTCAGTTGGTAGAGCAGGGGACTGAAAATCCCTGTGTCGCCAGTTCGATTCTGGCTCCAGCCACCATTTTTTCATCCTTATCCCATCGGCGGCGGCGATTCCTTCTCCGAGGCCAGCCGACTCAAGTGTTTCGCCGTCTCCCGTTGGTAATGCCGAATATCCGTCAACACATCGATCAAGAACGCCATGAAAAAAAGCGCCGAAGCCGAAGCAAGCCCCCCGAAAAAAATCAATTCCCCTTCCCTCCTGTCACTTGAGGAGGACCCATTGAAACTAGTAATGAGACCGATAATAGCCACCACAATAAAACAAACACCGACAACACGGTGCCCCACTGCCCACTTGGAACTCTCCGGCGGAGCGATTTGACTTTGAATCCCGCCAGCAACCTGCCCGATCCGGTTGCCCGCTGAATCCATAACATAACCAGCAATCTCCTTATATTTGGTCACGCTTGATTGCCCCCCGGATTGAGCACCAGATTCCACCTGAACTTTGGTTTTCACTTCTTCCTCATCTGACTTTGGTATCGGTACATTTTCATCATAGTGCGGATTGTCCGAATAGATTGAGAAAAACGGAATCCAAGCCCTATTGATTTCTAAGGACTTACAGTGCGGGTTCTTTTCGGAGTGCAAAACCAATTCCAGGGCCTCTTCCGGGCTAAATGCCATTACCTTTGTCCGCTTCCAGACAAACCCATCACGGCGATACCAAGTGCAAATGTACTTTTTCACGGCAAGAATCAAAATTTAAATTCATCCCCCTCCAAATGCAATTGCGAAACAGATCGTGACCAGCAATCAGCAAATAAAACATTCGCTTCAAAACCTCTATATCCATAACTCGGCACCACCCGTGATGGCGTGACAGGGGGAAGGGTTTGGACTAGCTTGCGGCGCGATGAGGACGCTTCATGGGTATCTGCTTCGGCGGGTGTGCGGGGCGCTGGCACTGAGTGTGCTGGTGTTCACGGCAGTCCTCATGCTGGCCAGCGGGATGAAGGATTTGCTCCGGCAACTGGTCACGGGGCAGGTGCCGCTGGCGGTGGTGGTGAAAGCGTTCGGGTTGTTGGCGCCGTATGTTGTGACGTTTTCCCTGCCCATGGGATTGCTGGCCTCGGTGCTGCTGGTGTTCGGCCGATTCAGCGCGGATCAAGAATACACGGCGGCGCGAGCGGGCGGGGTGAGCTTGATGGCCATGGTCGCGCCGCTCCTGGGGCTGGGGGTGGTGATGAGCGGCTTGGCGGCCTATGTCAACCTGGAGGTGGCGCCCCGGTGCAAGCGGCTTTCCAAAGATCTGGTACATGAGATGGTGATGCAGTTCCTGACGGAACAACCGGGCCGAGTGTTGCAGCGGGATGAACCGATCGAGCTGCCGGGATATTACATTCGCATTGGCGATCGCAAGCCGGCGGCGGTGGAAGGGGAACTGGAACTGGAGGATGTGTTGATCCATTTCCGGCAGGGAACAAAGCTACAACAGCGGATCAAGGCGCAAACAGGCCGGGTGCGGGTGGACGCAAAGCAGAGCCGGTACGTGTTTGACCTATACAAGGTGGAATTGCAAAGCCGTGATTTACCGGATCCGAACGCAGCGCCGGGGGAAGGGCGCGAACGGGGCAGCGGACGATGGTACACGTTGTCCATGGAGGAGCATACGAATCAGGTGGTTTCGTTCGCACCGGTGGAAAGGGGGCTGCGGCGGCTGAAGGACAATGAATTGACGTTCAACGAATTGTGGCGGCACTGGCAATCGCGCGGCCGGGTGGTGACCGCGGATGCCAAGTTTGGCGTAGCGGTGCTGCAATACGTAGGGGAGGAACCCGTTTTCCCTGCGCCGGAATCGCGGCTGCAGGTTATGCGGGACGGCCGCATGGTGGGCGAGGTGCGGGTGTCGGATCAGCGTGCGGAGGGATACGTGAACGCGGAGGTAACCGAGGGGGAAATTCAGCCGGGCGACGAGGTGCGCGACGTCGGCAAACAAGTGCACCTGCACGGACAGTTCGCCTTCTCGTGTGCCTGTCTGGGGTTTGTGATGGTGGGCATTCCACTGGGGTTGCGCACGAGCCGCCGGGAAACCACGGTGGGAATCGCCTTCGCGGTTTTGTTGGTGCTTGTGTTTTACAGCTTCCTGCTGCTGGGCCGGGCGTTTGTGGACAAGCCAGAATGGCACCCGGAATGGATGGTTTGGGCACCGGCATTCCTGTTTCAGGGCGTGGGGGCGATCTTGTTGTGGAAGGCGCACCGCGGATGAACTCGGCCGCGGAAAAACCCTGCCTCGCGCAGTTGGCGGTGCTGGAGGATAACCGCGAGCCGATGTGTCTGAATCGTTCCCATCTACCGGCCTCCATCGGGCGGGCCAAGAATTGCCGGCTGCAACTGGAGGCGAAAGGGGTATGGGATAACCATGTTGAGGTGGCACTGAAGGGGGAAGAATTCGTACTGCGGCCCATCTCGGAGGCATCCACGCTGGTGAACGACGAACCCTTGAAGGGAACACGTCGGCTGGCGAATGGGGACGTGATCGTGGTGGGTTCGAAACGAGTGCAGTTCCGACTGGGCAACGTCCGGCAAAAGCGGCTGGGAGCACTGGAGGTGTTTTGCTGGCTGGCTCTGGGCGCGTTCGTGGCAGCACAGGCATGTCTGATCCGGTGGCTGGGATGAACCTTGCGCGCCCGGCAACGGCGCGGTACGCTGCCCGCGGATGAAGCATCTGCTCGATTTCGAGAAACCGATTTCCGACCTGCAACACAAGCTCACGGAACTGCGCACGCATACCGAGGGCGCAGAGTTTCCCGTGGATTTCGATGATGAGATTCGCCGCATGGAGCAGGAGATCGACAAGAAACGCGCGGAGATCTACGCCAACCTCACTGCCTGGCAGCGCGTGCAACTGGCCCGCCACCCCAAACGGCCGTACGCGCTGGACTACATCACGCGCAGCTTCAGCGGATTTTCCGAGTTGCACGGGGACCGCTTGTTTGATGACGACCGCGCGATCGTCGCGGGCTTTGCCCGACTGGGCAGCCACAAGGTGATGGTCATCGGCACACAGAAGGGGCGCGACACCAAGGAGAACATCATGCGCAACTTCGGCTGCGCGCACCCCGAGGGCTACCGCAAGGCCATCCGGCTGATGGGTCTGGCCAACCGCTTCGGCCTGCCCATCATCACGCTGATCGACACCGCCGGTGCCTACCCCGGCGTGGCCGCCGAGGAGCGCCACATCGCCAAGGCCATCGCCATCAATCTCCGCGAGATGTCGCTGTTCAGCGTGCCCATGATTGCCTTGGTCATTGGCGAGGGTGGCAGCGGCGGGGCCTTGGGCATTGGCGTGTGCGACCGGGTTTTGATTCTGGAAAATTCCTACTACTCCGTCATCAGCCCCGAGGGCTGCGCCTCCATCCTTTGGAAAGATCGTGCCGCAGCTCCCCAAGCCGCCGAAGCTCTGAAAATCACCGCCCGTGACCTGCATGAACTCGGTCTGGTGGACGAGGTGTTGCCCGAGCCACTCGGCGGCGCACACCACGACCATGAGGCAGCGGCGAAAACCGTGCAGAACACGCTCATCCGTCATCTGGAAGAGCTACAACAAATCGACCCTGACGAACGCCTGCGGCTGCGCTACGAGAAATTCCGCAACATCGGCGAATACATCGAGAACCCCGCCGCGGCCTGACGGCCATGCTCTATCCCTTCACCTTTCGGCCCATCTGTAGGGAACGCGTCTGGGGCGGACGCAGGCTGGCCGAGCTGTTCAACAAGAATCTCCCTTCTGGCCGCCCGATTGGCGAAACATGGGAGATCAGCGACCGCCCCGGCGCGGTCAGCGAAATCACCAATGGTCCGCTCGCCGGGCGCGATCTGCGTTGGCTGATGGAAAATCACGCCGAAGATTTGCTGGGCGTTGCACCACCCTCCAATGGCCGTTTTCCGCTGCTCGTGAAACTCATCGATGCACATGAAGACCTCTCCATCCAAGTCCATCCTCCCGCTGAGGTGGCCGCCCACCTTGGCGGCGAACCCAAGGCCGAGGCTTGGCACATCATCCATGCGGAATCTGATGCGCGTATCCACGTGGGGTTAAAGGAGAAGGCCACACGCGAAAAATTCGAAGCCTGTTTAAAGAGCGGCAATATCGCCGAATGCGTGCACAGCGTGCGACCGCGGGCCGGCGATGCGCTCCATCTACCCAGCGGCCGCCTGCATGCCTTGGGCGGTGGCATTGTCCTAATTGAAGTCCAGCAAAACTCCGACACCACCTACCGGGTGTTTGACTGGAACCGCATGGGGCTCGACGGCCAACCACGTGAATTGCACATCGAGCAAGCCCTGACCTCCATTGACTTTGATGACCACGTGCCCGCCCTTTCACCCCCCGGCCTCATCGCGGACACCCCCGGCGAGTTTCGCATGGAATCGCGGGTTCTCACCCCGGGGGAATCCCGAGCTTGCCACGGCCTCGTGATCATTGGCATCGCAAAAGGCGCGGCCCGGCTGGACGACCTTCCGCTGGCTGCCGGCGAATTTGCCCTGGTGCCTGCCTGCGTTCGGGAAGCTGTCCTGCACGCAACCACCCAAACCACGCTGATCCTCGCCGAGCCTGCCTGATGGAAACTCAGCCCGAAAATTCCGGTTCCTTCGGTTCGTTCCTACAACGCTGGGCCGTCACCGCGTTGGGGGTCATGGCCGCCGATGCCTTCTGTCAGGGCATCGTCATCCGCGACCTCACCGGCGCCATCGTGGCCCCTCTAGTGCTTGGAGTCCTGAATGCATTCCTGCGGCCTCTCTTGTTGCTACTTTCGCTGCCCCTTCTCATCCTTACGCTCGGAATTTTTCTCTGGGTTATCAACGCCCTCCTGTTGCTTTTCACCAGCAGCCTAGCCGGGGAACATTTCGTGGTGAACGGATTCTGGTGGGCCATGGCCGGCGCGGCCGTCATCAGTGTTGTCTCCATTCTTTCCAATCTCTTCCTCGGCGGTGGTCCCGCCATCACGCTGCGGGGAAGCCGACATGCCCGCCCCCGGCAAGCCTCACAACGACACCGGGTGGATAAGGATGATGACAATGGGCCAATCATCGATGTTTAGATCGCCTGTCAATTCCGCCGCCAAAGCATCCATCGGATGGCCAGCCAAGGAATCACGAACGCCACTAGCACGAACAGTTTCAGGCCCAGCAGGCCCAGATACATGGCCTGCGCAAACAGGGCTTCGGAGATCTCAATGCCCATCACGCGACTGTGCAGAGAGATGACCCAATCCGAATCGAATGAAGCCAGAATAGCCACCCACGCCAATTGGAGTCCCATCCCCAAGATGGCCGCGCGGCCAAGGGCATTGGCTGCGGCCAAGTAAAACTCGCGGTCTGTTGATTCAGTTGTCGGGGCGGCGGAATCCTTTTTCATCTCCACCAATCTAGCTCACTCAGCGGCTCCCGGCAAACGCCAGGAATCGTGCCGGATGGGAACACCATTTGTGTTGAACACTGCTTCAAATTCCGTAATCCGCTTCTTCAAGTCCACCGGCGTATCTTCCAGTTTAAACCCGCCATGCGCCTGAAAAACCTCCTGCATTTGGGTGGAATACGGTACACTGTCCGTGCGAAGGTGAACCACTCCCCCCGGCCGCAACAACCGCGCCGCATGGTCCGGGAACGTCTCGTTAACTAGCCGGTTCCGCGCGTGCCTGTCCTTCGGCCATGGATCCGGGAAGTAGATATGAACGGCCTCAAACCGGCCCGTCGGCAACAGGTATTCGACGAGATAACGCGCCTCAAAGCGCAACAATCGCAGATTCTCCAGCCCGGCGCGAAGCCCCCGCTTGTCGAGCTTGCGAATCCGGCCGAGCAACCGCTCCACGCCCACGAAGTTGCGCTTGGGATGGGCTTGGGCATGACCCAGCAGAAACGCCCCATCCCCACAGCCAATCTCCAGTTCCGTAGGTTGCTGGCGGGCAAACAATTCCTCCAGCCGCAAGGGCTCGATCACGGAGGTGAAGGTGTGCAGTAACGTGTCCGTGCTCATGCGCCAGGGGTATCGCCCACGAACAATGCCAGCGACGCCGTGTAGCCATGCAGGAAATTGCGTTCGCCCACCGGGCCAATTTCACCATTGCAAAAGAAGCCCGCCAGCCCCAATGGCCCCAGTCGCTGCTGCACCAAGCCCGCGTCATGCCCCGGCGCACCGAACAGGTGCCGCCCGCGGCCATTGCAGCAACACAACACACCGCCGTACACAGGAACTTCTTCCGCCTGTGAGTGCTCCAGCAGCGCGTCAAAGTCCTCCGAGGCCGCGCGGGCATCGCGGCGCTGGAACTGCATCGTCTGCCCCACGCGCGGCAGTGCCCCCACCGCCAACGCCCCCACGTTTGGGTCCGCGCCCAATAGGTTGCGAATGAGAAAGTCGCCCCGGTGATAGTCCTCAAGGTACTCATTCACCACCAGCCCGACGAAAATGTTTCCCTTGGTTTTCTCCTGCTCCTCCGGGTTCAGCCCATCAAACGTTTCCACCAACACCTCATACGCCGGCCGGTTGGCAATCTCATGGATGAAATGATCCTGAGTCCCCGTGATTGTCCAAGTATCCCCAATGGGCGTGCAGCCCTGGCTAACCACCCCACGCAACCGCACGTCGCCACACACCGCCACCGCCACACCGCCTTCCTCCAACACATCACCGTTCAGATAAACCTGCGTCCCCTTACGCTTGCCGGCACTGGCCAGCCCGCCCATCACCGCGATGCCCGGCCAAGCAGCGTTCCATTGATCCAGCCAACGCTCGCCATCCAGATGAAACGGATCCACAAACACCAGCCAACTGTTCACCTCCTCCGCGCTCACGCCCGTTGCCTCGTGCCAGTCCAACTCCGTTTCACATGCCTCCACCTGAGCTTGGCCAAAGTGAACCGACTCCAGCCGCGCTCCCGGCAGATGATACAGCGCCAGCGAAATCCCAGCGTCCTCTTCAATTTCGCGGTCCTCCGCAATCAACCCCTGGCTGGAGCATCCGGCCAAGAGCGGCACTCGCGCATGCACCCGAATGATTTCCAGAATTTCCGCCGCCTGCTCGAACAACCGGGGGGCCATGAAAACCAGACCCAAGGTAACCTCGGGTGCCTCAAGCCGCGCGCGTAATTCTCCCGCCCACGCCGACACCGCATCGTCATCGAAATCACCGCCATAATGAGCGGCCACTGAATGGGGGTGGGGGTCAGGCACGCGCGGATTGTGAAACGACGCGCGCCCGGAGGCAAGCGAAGCGTCAGGCAGCCTTTTCCGCCGCCTCGGGTTCCTCTTCCTTGTCCGCGGAAGCCTCCTCCGGCTCCTCGCCGTTGCGCTTGGCCATGATCTCGCGAACAATCTGGTCCGCCAGTTCCGGCTTGTCCACCAGCGTCTTTTGCGCCGCGGCCGCGCCTTGGCCGATCAATTCGCCGTCATGCTGAATCCAAGCCCCCTTCTTCGACAACACCTCAAACCGCAGGCCCGCATCGATAATGCTCCCCTGCCGATTGATCCCTTGGTTGTACATGATGTCAAACTCCGCCTCCGCGAAGGGTGGCGCCACCTTGTTCTTGACGATCTTCGTCTTCACATGGTTGCCAATAATCTGGCCTGTCGCATCCTTCAATGCCTCCTTGCGCCGGATGTCAATCCGCACGCTGGAGTAAAACTTCAGCGCCTTGCCGCCCGGCGTTGTCTCCGGGTTGCCGAACATCACCCCCACCTTCTCGCGCAACTGGTTTGTGAAAATGCAGGTGGTCTTCGTCTTACCCATGATCGCCGTAAGCTTGCGCAACGCTTGGCTCATCAGGCGCGCCTGCATGCCCATCGTCGCCATGCCCATGTCGCCCTCCAGCTCCGCCTTGGGCACCAGCGCCGCCACCGAGTCCACCACGATCACATCAATCGAATTCGAGCGTGCCAGCGTCTCACAAATCGTCAGCGCCTCCTCGCCACTGTCCGGCTGTGAAACCAACAGGTCATCTAGGTTCACTCCCAGCCGCTTGGCATACGCCGGGTCCAGCGCATGCTCCGCGTCGATAAATGCCGCAATGCCACCCGCCTTCTGGCAATTGGCCACCACATGCAGCATCACTGTCGTTTTGCCCGAAGATTCCGGCCCGTAAATTTCTACGATCCGCCCCTTCGGCACGCCTCCCACCCCCAGTGCCAAGTCCAGCGACAACGCGCTGGTGGAGATGGATTCAATTTGCGAATGCCCCTGCGCGTCGCCCAGACGCATGATGCTGCCCTCGCCAAACGTTTTCGTGATTTGCGCCAAGGCCGAGTCCAGATTGCGCTGCCGCGCATCCTCCGTGGCCGCCTCTTTTTTTGTGGTCTTTTTCGATTCCGCCATAACCATGCCTCCATATTAAAACCCGATGGGTGGGTCAATCATAGACCCACCTCTCCCTTCCGCAAGTCCCACTTATCAAAAACGATAAAAAAATCACCCGCCACTCCAGCCCGGCAGCGTGGCTTTAAGAATGGCCTGAATGGCCTGCTTCTCGGCGACCGGCCGATGGGCGAAGACGGGATCCAGCCGGGTGGTGTCCAAGGCGCGCCGCATGCGGGCCAAGACGGCCGCCTTTAACACCGGCGGTAACCCCGCAAAACTGGGCGCGTGAATCATGTAGCTGCACCGGTGTTTAAAAAGGCGTGTGCGCAGGTCCCAGTCCCGCAGTGATTGCCCGCCCGGTCCCAGCCGGGCCCGCCGGCGAAACTGCTGCTTGAAGGCGGGATCCCCCACCATCCCGCCGGGAGGCAAAGGTGGCTCATCGGCGAACAGGATGTATCGCGTCAACAATTCCGCCAGCCGGTTCACCTCCGCGGCATGTTCCGCTGACAAGCGCCCCTTGCCTGCAGCGAGAAAATAGCGGGTGTCGTACGTCGCCTTCACGGCCCGGTTTACGAAGCCAGCCTGATGCTCATGAATCAGGTGCGGCAGGATGTCACTAGTGGGGACAGGATACTTGGCCCAGTCAAAGTAACGGCCTGGTGGTGCGGGAATCTTCTTCAAATCTCCCGCCACAAGCTGGCCGTGAAGATTGCCCCAGTGTTCCTTGATGGCGTGCTCACCCGTAACATGCCAGCCGCCAAACCGCTCCTTGTAGGGCACGTTATGCCCCGTGTCCTTGGTGCGAAAGGCATCCAAGCTGCCGCCATTGGGGCCGGATACAACGGACTTGATCAACAACCCAGGCACCCGACCCAGTTCCTGTCCGGCATGGCAGTTCATGCAGCGCGTGGATCGCTGGATGTTGATGGGCGCGGCCGTGCGCGGGATGTCAAAAATGTGAAACACGCCGCCCATGTCCGGGTCGATCGAGATCACCTCAATCTGCCCGCCGGGCACATAGCCCACATAGGTATGGTCGTTGAAATAAAGCGCGCGGGGGTTACGCACGGAGATACGGCTCAGTTGCAGGCTGGTGGTGGAAAAAACAAGAATCTGCGAGGCGGGCGAGATATCCAGCGCACGCAACAAACTGTTCATGAACGCCTTCTCGTTGGAGTGATCCAGCCGCACCTGCCCGGCCTTGATGCGCGCGGCAAACTGAGTGAAGGCGTCGCGGGGCACACGCTGCCAATAATTGTGCGGCGGCTGGTGAAAGCGTGGCTTGGCGGGTTGCCCCCAAGCCATGACGACTCCCAGCAGGAGAAGAAGCAATGGCCGGCTCATGATTGTTGGACGCCAAACAGGACTGGCGATTCGCTCGGATTGTGCCAGACTCCACGCGAACCCGCATGAAAAAAATCCTGCTCCTCCCGCTTCTTCTGGTCGCCTGTACCGCCGCCCCCCAGCGCCCCTTGGAATTCACCACCATGATCGCCCACTGGGCGAAATATGACCACGAGGACTATCTGTCCTTCGTGAAGGAAGCGCAGCCCGAACTGGCCCAGATTGGATTTTACGGCGCGCACTACTGGAGCCTTGCCCACACCAAGCATGGTGGCGGTTATCCCGCCCACTTTCCCAAGGTGGGACTCGCGGAAAACCGCGCTTGGTTCCACGCCCGCAACCGTGCCCTGCACGCGCTCGACACGCTAGTCATCGGCCACTTCAACATTGAGTTCCTCGTGGGCGATCCCTCCGGCGAAAACGGGCCACGCGGCTTCTTCAAGTTTTACCACGACCTTTGGGATGAAAAACTTCTCGGCCCCAAACCCGTCAAGGACCCCCTCGCCCTACTAGAGAAGAATGCCGATGGCTCTCCCCGCGCCAGCGCCAACTACTCCATTGGAGGCATGCGCGAATACTGGGCCTGCCTCAACAACCCCCACTGGCGCATGGTGCTTAAGGCTTGGGTCCGCCACGGCATCGCCCAAGGCATCGATGGTTTCATGATCAACTATTTCTACCGGCACAACTGTCTCTGTGAACATTGTCAGGATGCATTCCGCGCTTATCTTGGCAAACGCTTCAACGCAGACCAACTGAAGGCAGACTTCGGCATCAACGACCTTGCCCGCCACCAGTTCAAGGAAATTGTCGCCTGGCACAAGCCCGAGGAGAGCACTCCTTTCAAGCGCGAACAGCTCCGCTTCTCTCAGATCGCCACCAAGAAATGCTTTGACGAAGTCTTCGTGCGCTACGGCCGCACCCTCAAGCCCGGCCTCATTGTCGGGCAATGGAATCACTTGGGAAACTTCAGCCAAATCCGTGGCGACGAACGATGCCTGCTACCCGCCGAGTTGTGGGCCAAGGACGAGGATTACCTGTGGTACAGCACCGGCAGCTCCGCCTTTTACACGGATTTAAAGAATGGTTTCCTGGGCGAAGGCACATTACAGGCCCGCTACATCCGTGGCGCGGCCGGAAACAAGCCCTTCACGCTCGGCAAATATGAAAGCACCCGCACCCGCGCCTCCATTGCCGAGCTGATCGCCAATGGCGGCGCGCCCATGGGGTTCTACACCCGCTTCACCAACCCCGAGGCTCGCAAGGTGATCACACAGTACTATCAGTTCATCCGGCGTCATGACACCATCTACCGGCATAACCAGTCGAACTCAGAAGCCGTCCTCCTCTTCCCCCGCAAAGCTGTGCACGCCGGTAATCTTGCCCCCCTCGATGCGTTCCGCCAAACCGGCAAGGCCCTGCTCGATGCACACGTGCTGTTCGACATCCTGCCTGATGATGTTGCCACCCCAAAAAAACTTACTGGTTACTCAACGGTCTATCGCCCCGGGGATGAACCCGCCGATTGCAACTGGAAAATTAAGGCCCCCGCCACCGTCCGCGCGTCGTCCAGCCTGCCCGCAAAAGGCGGCCGGGTGCATCTGCATTTTGTGAACTACAACCGCACCGAGCCGAAAAAGCCAAAGAGCGCCGGCGGCGGCATTCACGATGAAAAGCCCATCGCTGTGGATGAGGGCACTATCCGGTGCGACCTGCCCTTGCCCGACGGCAAAACCGGCGCCATCGTTCGATTCCATACCCCCGAGGCCAAACCCGGGAAACAAGCTCCACTCAACGCCCAAGTCGCAAACGGCCGGGTGAAATTCACCCTGCCGAAATTCCTCGTCTATTGCGTGGTGGAATTGGAATGGCGCTGACCGGCGCTAAAGCTTGCGCACGCGAATGTTACGATACCACACCTCCTCACCGTGGTGTTGGATGACGATGCGGCCCTCGGGCTGCTCCATGAATCCTTTCCACGTGCGAAACTTACTCTTCTGGATCAACGCCTTGATCTCGTCGCTGCCCCAAGTGTACTCAACAATCTTCGCGCCATTAAGCCAGTGCTCCACTTGGTTGTCCTTGAAAACGATGCGCACCTTGTTCCACTCGCCCGCCTTGTTGTACGGCTTCTCCTTCATCCCCTTGCCCTTCAACTCATACAAGGAACCGGCCGTCCGCAGGGGAAACCGGATGCGGCCATCCGCATGCCGCTCGTCATCCAGCACCTGCAACTCCGGCCCGGTGAAATAAGCCGGGCGTCCCTGTTCCTTGACCCGGTACATGATGCCACTATTGCCACCCGGCGACACTTTCCATTCACACTCAAACTCGAAATCCTTGAACACCACCTCCGTGGCCAAGTCACGCGGCCTCCCTCCCTTGTTGCGCGGTATGGTCTTCAATGTGCCATCCACAATCTTCCAGCCCGTTTCTGGAAATTCTTTCTGGCCGTAGCCGCGCAGGCCGGACACCTTTTTCCCGTCAAAAAGGACCGTCCATTTTTCCTCCGCCTGGACGGTGAAACTCATCGCCAGCAACGCGGCGCACGCTAGTGTAAGGGGTGTGTTTTTCATGGTGAGTTACAGCTATTGCATCACGGGAATTTTCATCTTGTTCCCCTGCAAAAGATAATGGCGAATGGCATCAATCTGCTTGGCTGCATCCCCCTCCAGCACATCCACCAGCACGCTTCGCGCGTCCTCATCGAAATAATCCGGCATCCGCGACTGCGAATCGACGCGCAACGGATCCAACATCCAACGCAGGAAAAACTCCGACTGCAGTCTGTCCCCCACCCGTGCAAAATTAACCCCCTGTGCCTCAAATACCTGTAACGGGTCACGGTCCTTCACACCGTGACAAGCCACGCAGGAAAATCCGCCATCCACACCCACCAACATGCGACCCGTCTCCGCCAGCTCGGGCTTGACCGGCGGTGGCTTGGGGCTCACCGGCGGCAGGCCATGACTCATGCCCAAGCCATGCGCCAAGTCTTTCGCGCGCGCCGGGAAGGCGGGCATGCGATGCCCCAACCAAGGCCGAGGACGCTGTTTCAACTTGCCGGCGAACAACTGCTCCATCCACTCCGGCCGCAGCTTCTCGCCCAAGGGCGCCAACTCAGGAAAGCCTTCCAGCTCGCCGTGGCACGCATTGCAATTCAACAAACGCGACTGGCGCTCGGCAAATTCGGCAGGCACATGGCGCTTCAAGGAATGACGGTCCGTTGCCGCGAACGCTCGCAGAGCGGCACGTTCCGCAGCAGAAAAGTCATACCGCGGCGCGCGGCTGTCCGCATCCGGCGCATCCGTCAGGCACCCACCCATCCACTTTGGGCTCGCCAAGTCAGCCAAGGGTGGCGCCTTGAATTGGTTCTCCGCCGGATGGCTATGGCAGTTGAGGCATCCCACCTTGGTCATCAATTCCTCACCACGCTTCGCCTCCGCAGCATCGACCACCAGCGGCTCCGGCCTCAAAGGCGTTTGAGATCTCAGCCAACTGGCAATGTTCCACGCCTCCTCGCTACTCATTTCAAACTTAGGCATGCGTGTCCAAACATAATGCGCGTTGGGAGCGCGCAGAAAATCCCGCAGTTGACCCAAGGGATACTTCTGGTTGATGTGGCTCAGATTCAGTTTGTCCTTCGCCGGCTCTTCCGCGCCCGGCAAATTGTGGCAACCCGCGCAATTCAGTTTCTCGACCAATTCCATGCCCGCTTCCAAATCAGGCTCGGGGTACTCCACCGCCGGCGGAGGCGGATCGGCCTTCAAGGTGGCCAAGTGCGCCGCTATCGCTTGGGCATCGGCCCCGGCGTTTTCCCCGTGCAAAAGGCGCGGCATGCGGGCCGTGGCGCGGTGGGCCTTTGGATTTAAAATCCACTGGGCCATCCAAGCCGGATGGCGCCGGTCCCCGATGGTGGAAAAGCCCGGGCCGCTCATGGCGAGTCCGGGGATCCCGCCCTCGCCGCCGTCCTTGTGGCAACGAATGCACCGTGCCTCAAGGAACAACTCACGCCCAGCCCGGCGCAAATCTGCCTGCTCCAGCGCGGGGTTTGCCTCATGGGCCAACTGGCCGGCACGGATGGGTTCGTGCGGCATGGGTTTGTCGGGGCGATCACTCCAGAACAGGCGAAGCTGGGCATCGCCACGACTGGGGCTGGTGTAGGTAACTTTGATGGCGTTAGCCCCCTTGTTCAGGCGCACGGGCTTTGTGGTGGCCGGCTTGCCTAGCGCCGATAGGCCGGGTAAATCCAGCAGCACGGTGTTGTTGACCTCCAGCTTGAGACTGCCGCGGCCGCTGGCTTGGAAGGAATAATCGCCGCGCAGGTCAATCTTCACCACGCCTTCCCAAGTGGCGGCAAACCGGCCCGGAGGAAGGAAGGGCGTAGCCGGACGGCCCGCCGGCACGTACAACGCCACATGCGGCGTAGCCATGGTGTCAACTACCCCGCCGGCCCTGTAGGTCACCCGCAATCCCGTGGGCGGCTCCGGATCCTGACCCAAGGCCAGCCCGGCGGCACAAGTCAAAATGACCATCCATTTGCGCATGTCAGCGGTGGGTCTCTTGTAAACGACGCCCGTCCTCGTGTCGAGTTCGCGAACGCCGCGCCCCAAGGGCAACTGCCGGGGCCTACTTCACCGCGTGGATGGTGTGCATGATCTCGGTGCGAATGTTCGCACCGGAGACCGTGTCGATGTTGAAGCGAATAAGCTGCTGGTCGCACGGTTGCAGGTCTTCCACGGTGAGGGTGACGGTTTTCTTATCTGCCGAAAGTTTGGCGGCGGTGATGGTCACGGACTCGTTGCCGCGCTGATTGGGATCGCTGACCTTGAAGGTGGGGGAGCCATAGGCGTTGGTCCGCCGATAGTTCCAACGGGTGATGGCATAGTTTTCCGGATCCGCGGCAGTCTTTGCATCCACTGGCTGAGTGAACGTAATGTGCACGCCATTTTTGTCCACCCAAAGACCTCGGGGCATTTGGACTGGCTTGCCCGTGTAGCGCACCCGGTCGAGACCGGTGATACGCGCGGCGTTGCTCTGCCACCCCTTGAGTCCGGCGACATAGAGATGCCCGTCATGCGGGCTGAAACGCGGCCGCATGGCGGAACTAGTGAAGCGCAGCGGGAACTTAACCACCCCCCCCTGCAAGTTGCCTCCCCCCAGATTTTGTTTTAAAACCAAATACAACGAGGACCGGCCGTAGCTGGTGTGGAGCAGTTCACCAGCGAAGGGCCCCCAGCTCTTGCTGGTGACCCATTCCTGGCCGCCACCGGAATTGTCCCAGCCCTTGTCGAGCCAGCATAAGGGCTTGTGGTGTGGCGGCTGCGGTTTCTTGTGAGCCAAGTCTTCCACTCCATAAAAACCGCCGGGCTGAACCCAGTTGATGGGGCAACGGGGCATCCAAGTGCCTTCGTTGTCACCGCTGGTGAGCTGGCCCTCGGGGCCGACCCCCATGCCGTTGGGCGCACGAAAGCCCGTGGCCACCACAGTGAGTTGCCGGCCATACTTGTCAATTTTCAGCAAGGCACCGGCATGGGCGGAGACGTGGCCGTTGCCGCCGCCACCTCCAAATCCGCGACCACCACCGCGCACCGGGCCGGCCTTGATGGTGTAAAAATTACCCTCAGCATCCGTATGCAAATCGAATACGAACTCGTGAAAGCCCTGAGAGCTAGTGATTTGGTTGTTGAAGCTCTCGTAATAATCGGCAGCACCATCCTTGTTGGTGTCGTGGTAACGGGTCATCTCGTCCCGGCCGGAGGTGTAAACGACATCGTCCACGATCTTGAGGCCAAGGGTTTCAAAGCCGCCGCTGGCAAAGCGGGTCCATTTCAACTCGGCGAGTTCCTTGCTTTTCAAGCCGGAGACAATCCACACATCCCCATCCCAAGTGGAGAGCGCGGCCCGATCGCCATCACTGAAAAAGTCCAAGCCTCCAAAACGCACGCGGCGGTTCCACGGATTCTTCTCGGGCGAGGTGATGGTATCGGTCACATAGGCGCCATCAGGCGTCTGGCTGGTGTTCAGGGTCCCCTTGGTGACCACGGGCTCAGGCCAGCGGTTTTTGCCGGCTTTGGGAAAGGAGGCCTTGACGGGTGTCTTGGCAAGGGCGGCAAATTTTCCGGCATCGGCCTCCGCGCCCCGCCACAGGATTAGGATCAAGTCGCCGGCCTTCGTCCCCTTGATGAGATGCAGGACCACCCGCTTGTTTTCCTGAATCTCCAGCTTGCCCTTGGAGGCGAACACCTTGGTCACTTGGCCGCCAGCGGTGAGGGTGGCCATTTGGCCGTCCACACGGCCCTTGGCGCCTTCCACCTCGCAAACGAGCGCCGCCACGCCACCGGTCAAGGCATCATGTCGCAGGCTGCGAACGAAAGCTGTTTGGCCGTCTTTTTCAATGCTGCCGGGTTGCTCCAAAAAATTGATGCCACGCACGGTGTAACTAAGCACGACCTTGTCATCCGCCACGTAACAACCGCGCCACTGAGCTTGGCCTGCAGGAATGGGACCGAATGGCTCCGGGCGCGGATCAACAAAGGATCCCTTGAGGTCGGCCCAGCCGGCGATATTCGAGACGCCGAATTTTTGGTCGCCGGCAACACGTGGGCTGGCACCGTGGTTGCCGCGGTAGCTCACACCCTCGTCAGTGATGTAGTTGCCCGTCCAGCCGGCGGACCAGCGGAGCAGGTCTGTGTCGAAGCACATGAACGCCTCGCGCCCAACGATGATGGCCATGCCCTTGTTGGCCACATTGCCGCCGGGGAAATTGGCCCGAATGGCCGCCTTGGTATAGGGAAAATCGGCCTGCAAATGCCGCGAAAGTTTTTGCCGCCACGCCGGTACATCCTGGGCTTGGACGATGGCTGTGATGGAAATGAGAAGAAGGGAAACGATGCGAGTCTTCATTGATCTGGAAATGGAGGGACGAACCTAGCGTTTGAAAATTCATCGTCGAGGAAAATCCCACCGGAACGGACCAACCTCCAAACTTGACGAGGGCGGATACCGCTTCTAGGTTGAGCCGCTTTTGCAAAGGAATTGTCGTGAATGTTGAATTGATTGATCTTTCGCCGTGCAAGAAACAATTGCGCGTGGATGTGCCCGTGGAAAAGGTGGACGAGGCGTTCGAGCGCGTGGCGGGCCAGTTTCGCAAGCAGGCCAACCTGCCGGGCTTCCGCAAAGGCAAGGCACCCAAAGACAAGGTGGTGGCGGCCTTCAGCAACCAGATCGGCGAGGAAGTGAAGAAGCAGCTGATGTCCGACGCCTATCAACGCGCCTTGAAGGAGAAAGACATTGAGCCGGTGACTCAGCCGGACGTGGAGGAGATCCAGTTTGCAAAAGGGGAACCGTTGCAGTTCGCTGCCACGCTGGAGGTCAAGCCGGTCTTTGAGTTGCCGGAGTACAAGGGCCTGAAGGGGCAACGAGAGCGCGTGGAGGTAACGGACACAGACCTGAACAAGGCGCTGGATGCGCTGCGCGACCAACGGGCGCAATACGAGAACGTGGAGCGCGGCGTGCAGGACAACGACTACGTGGTGGTGAACTACTCCGGCACTTCGGAGGGCAAACCGCTGACGGACTTTGCGCCCACGGCGCGGGGCCTGACGGAGCAAAACAAATACTGGCTGCACGTGTACGCGGAGGCGGAGCACGATCATTTTATCCCAGGCTTCACCGCGCAATTGGTGGGAGCCAAAGCAGGGGAGAAAAGGGATGTCTCGGTGGAATTTCCCGAGGACTTCGTGTCCAAGGATCTCTCGGGTCGCAAAGGGGAATATGCGGTGGAATTGGTGGAGGTGAAGGAAAAACAGTTGCCTGAATTGAATGACGAGTTTGCCAAGGGCTGGGGTGCCGAGAGTTTGGACAAGCTGCGCGAAGGAGTGCGCAACGACTTGGAGACAGACCGGCGCAACAAAGCCGAAAGTGACTTACGAGCGCAACTGCTGGAAACAGTGATCGACAGCACGGAACTAAAGGATTTGCCGGAATCGGTCTTGGCGGAAGAAACGCGGAGCCTAGTCTATAATATTGTGCAGCAAAACCAACAGCGCGGCATAGACAAGGCGGAGATTGAACGGAACAAGGAACAGATTTACGCCAACGCCAATATGGCGGCTCAAGACCGGGTCAAGCTGGCATACATCATTCAAGCCATTGCCAAGGCGGAGGAAATCGAGGCCAAGCAGGAGGAAATCACGGCCCATATCGTCCAGTTGGCACAACGCAACAACATGGAGCCACAGGAATTTTTCAAGAAAGTTCAGGAAACCAATGGCGTGCCGGAAATCGTCAACGGCATCCTGCATGACAAGGTGGCAGCCTTTCTTGTGGAGAAAGCGGAGGTGAAGGAGATTGATCCCACACCACCCGCCGAGGACGACCATTCCCACTCGCACTCACACGGTTGAGCCTCCGGCGAGATCGTCGACAACTTGTCGAAAACACCCCGCATTTATGGGTTGCCCCGGGGGCAAAGCGCGTTAGTTTTTGCGCGGGCGCAATCCGTGCCCATGCCTTGGCCATCAGGCATTGACCTGGCCGGAATGCCTTCGGGAGTGCCGGCTGGGATTGGCATCCGCCCGCGGGACTCGGTTCACCCCTTGGCTCACGGGCGGTTTTTTCAAATTCTCCTCGCGCGGGCCTGCTACAGCCGGCCAGAAAATCGGCTAGGCCTTTTCAGCCTTCCTCCAGTTTTCGCAGCACCTCGGGATCCCGCACGTCCACCCAACGTCCCCCAATTTCCAACCCGGCCACCGTCCCGCCCGCTGAAATCAAACCCGCCAAGGCATCGGTCAACTCATACTCTCCCCTTGGTGATTTCTCTAAGCCGACGGTATAATCAAACAATCCCGGTTCAAATAAATAAATTCCGGCGTTATACCAGGCCGGCATTTCTTCCCGAAGCCATCCCTCGGCTCGAAGTTCCTCCAAGGCGACAGCAGACGGTTTCTCAACCAAGTGGGTCAGGCAAAAGCCCTCATCAAAGAAAAACAATCCCCCCTTCGTCACATCCTCGCTGCCGGTCACTGTAACCAACCCACTGAACTCGCCTTCCTCCCAACGTTCCAGCATGCGCCGATACGTCTCCGGCTTCACCAAAATGTCCCCGTACGTCAGCAGAAAAAAATCTTCCCCCACGAACTCACGCGCCAGCTCGGGTGCCTTTCCAGTCCCGTCCTGTACAACCTGCCGCACATAGGAAACCGACACCCCCCAGTCCGAGCCATCTCCAAAAAAATTCTCGATCACCTCCGCCTTCCAGCCAGTGATAAAGCAGAATTCAGAAAACCCCGCATCTCGCAGTCCCTTCAAGATATGCTCCAGGATAGGCCGTCCATTCACCCGGAGCATGGGCTTGGGCAATTCCTCCGTCAGCGCCCCCATGCGCGTGCCCTTTCCGGCGGCAAGGATGACGGCTTTCATCGGTTGGATTTTTCGGCCGGCGACTTAGCCTTGCAAGCCGGGCACATCGGCCCCGCTACTTTGCCTTCCCTTGGTTAGCCACCGCTTCCATGGCTGCCTTCACCGCCTCCTCGTCACCCAAGTAATAATTCTTGATCGGTTTCAAATCTGCATCCAACTCATACACCAGCGGCATGCCGGTAGGAATGTTCAACTTTAAAACATCCTCCTCCGATAAACCATCAAGATACTGCACCAAGGCCCGCAAGCTGTTGCCATGGGCGGCGATGATAACACGCTTGCCCTCGCGAATCTCCGGCGCAATCGACTCGTGCCAGTAGGCCAAAAACCGGTCCACGGTATCTTTCAGGCACTCCGTGAGCGGCAACTCTTCACTCGAGAGGTTGGCATAGCGCAGGTCGTGCCCCGGGTAGCGTTCGTCCGAGGCCTCCAGCGCGGGCGGCGGGATGTCATACGCACGCCGCCAGATGAGCACTTGTTCCTCACCGTGTTCCTCGGCTGTCTCCGCCTTGTTCAGCCCTTGCAACGCGCCGTAGTGGCGCTCGTTCAAGCGCCAGTCGCGCCGCACGGGAATCCACATCTGGTCCAGTTCATCCAGTGCAATCCACAACGTGCGGATGGCACGCTTGAGGACGCTGGTGTGCGCCTTGTCGAACACAAAACCGTTTTCCTTTAAAACCCTGCCGGCGGCGCGAGCCTCCTCGCGGCCCTGCTCGGTCAAGTCCACATCGTGCCAACCGGTAAACCGGTTTTCCAAGTTCCATTGACTCTGGCCGTGGCGAAGTAAAACCAACTTGTGCATGGCGGCGCAATGTAACGGCGGCCTCGTGCCCTGTCACGCAAAAGACCCGCCTCACCGTGAAAAACCATGGCCCAGCAAAACATCTTGGAGCAGACAGCCAAAACTGCTGTCATCGGCGCGTGCAGGATGAATTCGAAGCGTTGAGGCAAAGCGTAGGTTGGCTGGATTTCTCCAGCCGCTCACGGCTGTGCGTATTGGGAGACGATCGTGTCAAGTTCCTTCATGGACAGGTGACCAACGATATTGAGGCCCTGACGGAGAATACCGGCTGCTACGCCGCGCTTGTAAACGCGAAGGGCAAAATGGAGTCCGACCTATTTGTCTACCGGCTGGCTGAGGAGTTGCTGCTGGATTTCGAGCCCGACCTCGCGGGGCCCGTTCGCGAACGGCTGGAGAAATACGTGATCACGGAAGACGTGGAGATAGCCGATGTCGCGCCTCATTTTAAACTGTTGAGCATCCAAGGCCCGGAGTCCCCTGCGGCACTAGACAAACTGGATTTGCCGTGTCCTAGATCCCCGTATTCAGTCGCCCTGGAAGATGAGGACATATACGTCATTAACCAGCCGCGCTTGGGCACTGCGGGCTTCGACCTGTTCTTGGCCACGGAACAGGTTGCCGAATGGCAGGACAAGCTGTCAGTCATCGCCTTGCATTGCAGCGAAGCGTCGTTTGAGCAGGCGCGTATTCTGGCAACCATTCCGCGCTTCGGCGCCGACTTAACAGTGGCAAACCTGCCACCGGAAGGGGGCTTAGAATCGCGTGCCATCAGTTACTCGAAGGGGTGCTACATTGGTCAGGAAATCATCGCCCGCATACGCACTTACGGGCAGGTGAGAAAACTCCTGCGCGGCCTGCGGCTGACCGGGGCGGCTTCCATCGCCGACGAAGTTGTGCTGAATGACAAGGTGGTGGGCCGATTGTCCAGTGTTGCCACGGAAGCCGGAGCCGCCTTGGCCATCATTCAACGCGAGTCCTGTAAGCCAGGCACAAAGCTGCAAGTGAGGACGAATGGCGGGCAGATTGATGCCGTTGTCGCCACGATGCCCTACGAGCCGTTTCCTGAGGAGTAGAACCCTTGCTTTGTGTCAGTCGGTTTGCCTCCGCTTGAATTCCTTCAGCCGCGCAGCATCCTCTCCCTGTGCATAGAAATCATCCAAGGGGAAACACCCACTGGGCAGGCCTTTTCGTGGGGCCGTGGTACAGTCACTAAACGTGCGGCAAATCTGGCGTTTTTCCAGATCCCCTTGCTCCATCGCGGCCATCAGCACATCCGGATAGCTCAACACCACACGGCCCAATCCCACATAATCCGTCCATCCCTCGCGAATCAAGGCTTGGCTCACATACGGCAAAAATTCCTGCAAGTAACTGAGGCCTGAGGCGATGACCGCCATGCCTTCAGGCAGTCGCGCCTTGATTTGACGAACCGCATCTATCTGCCGCGCCAAGTCGATCAGAGGATCATGCGCCGACTGGTAGCCATCGCTGGGAGGATAGGACGCCGGGCGCTGCAAGTGCGGGGTGTAGTATGGCGACCCCGCCGTGGTGTTCAGTAGCTTGACCCCCAACTGGCCACAGAGAGCCACAAAGTCAAATGACTCGCGCAAGTCAATGCGCGTCGGGTCATCGTGATCCACTCCAAACTGGTATGGGTAAGGCGTGGCGTGTTGCTCCGGCACACCCGGCCCCAATTTGCCCGGCTTAGACAAGCGTTCATCCGGCCGGTGTGGCACCATATCAAACGTACTCAGCCGCACGGCCAAGTCGATGTCGTTTCCGTCCGAGCGAATGCCCTCCACAATTTCACGTAGGATGCGCGTGCGGTTTTCAAAACTCCCGCCATACCGGCCTTCCCGCGTGTAGGCCCCGAGAAATTCATGTAACAGGTATCCATGGCAGTGCTTGATATCCACGAAATCCGCACCCACCTCACGGGCAATGTGTGCGGCCCGTACGAAATCCATAATCAACTCCTCCACCTCGGTGTCCGTCCAAACCGCCTCGTCCCCACACACCTTGAACTTCTCATCCAGAATCGGGTGTCGGTAAGCAACGCGCGGCTCGTAGGTAAATTTTTCGTTGGGGCGACAGAACCGCCCCGAATGCGTCAGCTGAAATCCTAGTGCCAGATCGCTGGTGTCACCGTAGCGTTCACGATGGGCTGACAGCAGCAGGTTTCGCAATTCCGCCAAGCCGGCGCGATTGGCTTCATTGATGACCAACTGGTTCGGGTTGGCCCGGCCATCAGGTCGCACCGCCATGGCCTCGGCTCCACAAATCAACTTTGCACCACTTTCGCCAAAGCGCCGCCAGCGCCGCCGCATGGGATCAGTAACGCCGCCGCTGGTGGTCCCATCCCAACCTTCCATGGGATGCAGAGCCACGCGGTTGCCCAGTGTCTTGCCGTTGATCACCGGAACAGACAACGGCTGGCCAAGGGGCGAATCCGTTTGGACGATCTCATCCTCGCACGGAATCTCCACGCTAAGTGACGCAACGTGCGCCCGAAAATCCTCCACCGTCTTGAGCGACGGAATCCGGACCAGCTTGAAGGGCTCGCTCATGCAGCGTGCAATTGTTCCGCAATTTGCCTCAAGAGTTCGCGGTCCGACTCGGGACGCACCGGTGAACTCGGATGCGTGGCATCGCATTCGATCTGGCCGCGCAGTTTCAGAAACATGGCCGCCGAGTGCTTGTAGGCTGGCACGGGCGGACGGAACGCCAGAAAGCCGAGGTATTGCAGCCAATCGTTCAATTCGTAAAATGCTGGATCACCAGCCACCCAAGCCGCGTCGCGCTTGGCAAATATGTCGGGCGCAAAAGTGCTGAGACCAAGCAAGTAGTCGCTGCCGTACATAACCATGTCGATGGCCAGATCGTTGCCGGTAAACACGCGAAAGTCCGGGCGCTCGGCATCCCGCATCCGGAGCCGCTGCCATTCCAGATCACGGTTCAGCGAGGAATGCTTTGCGCCAATCAGCCGCTCAATGCCCAGCAATCCGCGATAAACCTCCAGCGAATAAATCTTCCCGAACGGTGCAAACACATCGCTCAGTTCAAATCCAATCAAGGCATCGGCCTGGTCTGCCAAGTGCGCGTAGCTGGCCACGATAACATCGTCGGCCTGACCAGTAAGACCAAAGGATTGGAAAATCACAGGTGTGCCCCCATGCGACTGGATCATCTCCATTTGGCGCAAATATTCCGGCGCATTGAAACTCGCCCCGGGCTCATCACCCACGAAGGCGCCAGCCACGAAATCGTCAGTCTCCGCCCGGGTCAACTCCAGTGCCTGCCGCCGGGTGGCATCGTCAATGAGATTGCCAAAGCCAGTGTCCATGTTCACTGCCGGGACCAACCCAGCAGCCACCGTACGCTGCACATGGGCGGCAAATCCCACCCAATCGGGATTACCGTCGATCTGGAACGGCAACAAAATTGCGGAAATGCCGCGAATGGCCCGGCGCGACCGGATCATGGAAACGGGGTCCATCGCCTTACTGTCCACAGCACTTCTTGTATTTCTTGCCGCTTCCGCAAGGGCAGGGATCATTGCGGCGCACCTTCGGCCCCGTGCGGACCGGCTCGGCCTTGGCCACCACCTCGTTGGCCTCACTGACCACATCGCTGGCTGTGCCTCCACCATCAAATCCCCCGGAGGTGTCATGGTGCGCCATGGTCTTCACCTCGTGCAGGAAGGTGTTGAAGGCCTCGATGCTGGAGGCACTGCGGAATATGTTGTGACAGATTTCCGTGCGGATGTTGGCCATCATCTCGTCAAAGATCTGCTTGGCCTCCACCTTGTACTCAATGAGCGGATCCTTCTGGCCATAGGCGCGAAGGCCGATGGAATGGCGAAGGCTGTCCATGGTGTACAGGTGCTCCCGCCACAGTTTGTCAATGGCGGTGAGCATGGTCATGCGTTCCATCGCGGTGACGGTGGCGGATTTTAATTCCCGTTCCTCGTCAGTAGCCGCGGTGTCGAGTTCCACCTGTACCTTAACGCCATAAGCATCGCGCACCTGCCCGGTGATGGAGACAAAGAGCGCATACTGCGCGGCGGACATGTAGGCCAGCGACGAATCGGCGGGAGGTGTTTCCGTGGCCTCACGCGCTGTACGACCCAAATCGTCCTCCTCCACGCCAAGCGGAAAATTCAGATTCACCCAATCGGCCAAGCCTCGAAGCGTCCAGAACTCCTCGCCCTCACCTTCCTGCGGAACATGTTCCTCAATTTTCTCGACGACGATGGCCTCCATGGTGTCCATCAACTCGTCCCGAACATCGTCACCGTTGATGATCTGGTTGCGGAACCCATAGAGGATCTCACGCTGCTTGTTCATCACATCATCGTATTCCAGCGTGCGCTTTCGGATCTGGAAGTGATGTTGCTCGACGCGTTTCTGTGCTGACTCGATGGAACGATTCAGCCAGGGATGCTCCAGCTCCTGATCCTCCTCCAACCCCAGCTTTTCCATGATGCCCACCATCTTCTCGGAGCCGTACAGGCGCATGACATTGTCTTCAAGAGAGAGGAAGAAATGGGACGAACCGGGGTCACCTTGCCGTGCGCAACGGCCGCGCAACTGGCGGTCAATACGCCGAGCCTCGTGGCGTTCCGTGCCCAGCACGTGCAGACCTCCCACCCCGGGGATGCCCTCGCCTAGGCGAATATCCGTGCCACGACCAGCCATATTGGTGGCAATGGTCACCGAGCCCCGCTGCCCGGCACGTGCCACAATCTCCGCCTCCTGCTCATGAAATTTTGCGTTGAGCACGGAGTGAGTAATGCTTTCGCGCTTGAGCATCTGCGCAAGGCGCTCGCTCGTATCCACCGCCACGGTACCCACGAGGATGGGGCGGCCCTGACCATGGATTTCGCGAATTTCGTTGAGCACCGCCTTGAACTTCTCCCGTTCGGTCTTGTACACCGAGTCATTCTTATCATCGCGCAGGCATTCGCGGTTGGTAGGGATCACCAGCACGCCTAGCTTGTAGATGTCGAAAAACTCGCCCGCTTCCGTCTCCGCCGTGCCGGTCATCCCCGCGAGTTTGTGATAAAGGCGAAAATAGTTCTGGATGGTGATGGTCGCGTAGGTCTGAGTTTCTTCCTCTACGCGAACCCCTTCCTTGGCCTCCACGGCCTGATGAAGGCCGTCAGACCAGCGCCGGCCTTCCATGGCGCGGCCGGTGTGCTCGTCCACGATCACCACCTTGTTACCCTGCACAATGTACTGCTCGTCCTTCTTGTAGACGCTGTAGGCCTTCAACAACTGCGAGATCACATGGATACGCTCGGCCTTGTCCTCATACTGTTCCTGCGCCTTCTGCTTGGCCACGGCCCGACCCTGTGTGCCGAGCGAGGTATCCTGCTCAATCTCATGGTACATGGTGATGAGGTCGGGCAGCATGAACGCATCGGGATCATTCGGGTCAAGAAATGACCGGCCTTTTTCGGAGAGGTCCGCGTCGTGGCTCTTTTCCTCGATGGCAAAAAAGAGTTCCTCCTTTTGAGCGTAGAGTTCCTTCTTGGTCTGGTCCTTGTGCAGTTCCATCTCGGCAGCCTGCAGACGACGACGGTTGGTGGGTTTCTCAAGAATCCGCAAAAGCATCTCATTCTTGGGATTGCCCAACCGAGCGCGGTAAAGGAGGATTCCGATCTCATGATCAGCGCCGTTGCCCAAGCCACCCTCGCCGCTCTTCTCGATCAAGTCGCGCGCCTCATTCAAGAGACCATCACAGAGCTTGTTCTGGCGGCTGACCAGTGAGCTGACCTGTGGTTTAAGGCGGTTGTACATTTCAATGTCCGTGTCCACCACGGTGGGGCCGGAAATGATGAGCGGCGTGCGTGCCTCATCGATCAGGATGGAGTCCACCTCGTCAACGATCGCAAAATAATGACCACGCTGCACCTGCTCCTCACGGCTGGAGGCCATGCCGTTGTCGCGCAGGTAATCAAAGCCGAACTCAGAATTGGTCCCGTAAGTAATATCGCACTGGTACTGCTCGCGCCGGACCCCTGAATTCATCTGGCTCTGGATGCAGCCCACGGTCAGCCCCAGAAACTTGTAAACCGCGCCCATCCACTCGGAGTCGCGCGCAGCCAAGTAATCGTTCACCGTCACCACGTGTACGCCCCGGCCAGAGAGCGCGTTCAGGTAAACCGGCAGGGTCGCCACCAGCGTCTTGCCTTCGCCGGTCGCCATTTCCGCAATGCGATTGGAATGCAGCGCGTATCCGCCGATCAACTGGACGTCAAACGGAATCATGTTCCATTCCAAGTCGTGGCCGCGGACCTGAATGGTCTGGCCGCAAAGCCGACGGCAGGCATTTTTAACCACCGCAAACGCCTCGGGCATGATGGCTTCCAGCTCTCGCGCCAACTCGGCGTTGTCTTCGATTCCCGAGAGCTTCTCCTTCCACTCCACCGTCTTTTCACGCAACGCATCATCCGGCAACGACTGCAGTTGTTCCTCCAGTTGATTGATGCGAGGCACTAAATCCCTGCGTAATCGCCGGACTTCACGGTCGTTCTTTGTCCCAAAGATCCGCCGGAGGAAGCCAAAACCTCCCAGCCAGACAAACAACCCAATCGCCAGAATAATGCCCCCGAGAATCAGCAGCATGCCGGTGTTATCCGTCGACTGGCGAGGCGGCGGTGGTGGCGACGGAGCGACTTTGGTAACCGCACTGGTTGCCGCCGCATTGGTCCCGGCGTTGGTCGAAATGACGGGATTGATATTGGTGACTGCTGCCATGCCTGTAAAATGGAACGGCAGACCCTACGCAACCGAAGCGACCGCGTCGAGCCTTTCCATGGTCACGCCAAGTGCTTTGTCGCAGCCTCCGGGCTGGCCGCCTCGTGTACCAAGGCCATCAGCGCCTGGGTCATGCCCCTGGGGTTGGCGTGCTGGATCACATTCCGCCCGTAAACAATGCCCTTGGCACCCTGGGCCATGAGCGCGTGTGTGCGCCGGAAAATTTCCTCATCGGACACACGACCGCCCCCGCGCACCAACACAGGCACGCGCCCGGCCACCTCAATGACCTCGTGGTAATCCGCTGGGTCATCCGTGGGATCGGCCTTGATCACGTCCGCGCCCAACTCCACGGCTTGGCGCACAAGTGGCTTAATCTTGGCCAGATTGCCATCCACCTGATAGCCGCCCGCCTCGGCGTTGGGCTTAAATACCAGCGGCTCAATCATCAGCGGCATGCCAAAGCGGTCACACGCCGGCTTCAGCTTGAGGATATTTTCCAGACAATGCCCGGTCACCTCCGCCGCGCCGGGAATGCGGAACAGATTCACAACCACACAGGCCGCATCCAGTCGCAGGGCCTGCTCCACCGGCTGCTCGATCATCCGGCTGAAGAGGACCTCCGGCAAATTCGTTCCGTAAACATTGGCCACGTCGGTGCGCAGCACAAGCGAGGGTTTTTCCCGGCCTGCCACCTCCTGCAACAGGGGGGCTTGGCCAACTGTCAACTGGATGGCGTCCGGCGCGGCTTCCACCAAAGTCCGTACAGCCGACGCCTGATTTTCAATGCCCTGAAGAAAACCCGGCTCATTAAAAAACCCGTGATCCACGGCCACGTCAAAGCAGTGTCCGGAGGTGGCATTAAAAAGACGCTTCAGTCGATAGTCCTTCATGAGAGCCGCTGGTTATAGGCCGGCACACGTGCGCTGGCCACCGAAAAGAAAAAGGCGCCCCCGAGGAACGCCCGTGTTTGGTCTGTGACAGGTAATTAGTTGGCCTTCTCGACCTTCTCGCCAGCGCTCTTCCAGCCACTGATGCCTGCGCTCATGTGCTTCACATTCGTGTAGCCGAGCTTGGCAGCGAGGTCCGCGGCGCGCTTATACGCCTTGCACTTCGGGCCGCCGCAGTACGCCACGATGAGGGCGTCCTTGTCCTTGGGCAGCAGCTTGGCCAGCGATTTGCCGCTTTTGGCGTAGCTGATTGCCGTGGGCACGTGCCCCTTGGCGAAGGACTTGGCGCTCATGACGTCGATCACGGTCACTTTCTTGGCCGCAATTTGCTCCTTCAGCTCCTTGATGGAGATGTCCGGATATTCGCCCGCGCTCAGGGAGACGGCGAAAAGGGTGGTTACAGCAAATGCCAGGAGTTTCTTCATGGTTATGTGTATATGGTTTTGGTTGATGTCCACTCCACAGACGTCCATGCCGGCGGAGTGTTTCATTGGACTTGGGTGGGAGCCTAGCTATTCGCCTCGAATAGGCAACCCTTTTCGCTCGCCCTAAGCCACCTCGGTGGCAATATCTCCCCATGGCCCACGCAACCTTCAAGATTGGCGATCTCACCGCCCTCATCGGTGACAACTCCGCCCACGAACCCTCCGGTGGCCATCGTGCTGGATACAACGGAGTCTGGGATTTCCGGCACCGCCAATCCTCCCGCAGCATTTTCGTTCCCCGTTATGCCGGCCTCAACCTTGAGCATATCTTCAATGGCGAAACAGAGTTTCAGGATCGCGACACCTTCTTTGAGCCCCGCCGCGCGCCCATGATCTTCCGCAAACTCAACGATCAGCAGGCCCAGCTTCACCAGCCGCCCACGCCCCATCTCCATGTCGAAAGCACCACCACTTTCACCCTGCGCCCACCGTGGTATCTCGACATTGAATTCCGCTGCACGCCGCACCAACATGTCCATCGCCGCGGCTGGTTCGGCTGTTTCTGGGCCAGCTACATCAATGCCCCAGCCGACAAGAGCCTTTATTTTACCGGCGGCTGGCGCCCCAAGGAACACCTTTGGATGCAATTTTGCACCCAAGCCCATGACGACGAAAGCACCGTCCTTGCCCATGACGACACCTTTAAACTCACGTGGAAGGAAGGCACCCGGGATGCTCTGTTTAAAAACTTCTCCCCCATGCGCTTTGCCCGGCCCCTTTATTATGGGCGGTTTGAAGGCCTCACATACATCCTCATGTTCAAGCCAGCCGCCGGCATTCGGTTCACTCATTCCCCCAGTGGCGGCGGTGTCAATCAGGAACACAACACCTCCAACCCCGCGTGGGACTGGCAGTTCATTGTCCCCAAGTACGAGGTCATGCGCGAATACAAGTATCAGGCCCGGGCCATTCTCCGACCCCACTGTTCGCGTGAGGCCATCCTTGAGGAATACGAAAAATGGGCCGACCAGTAAGCTCCACCTCGGGTCTGGGATTTCTGCCTTGGCAACAGCACCCAATTTGAATATTCAGCGGCCAGAAACTGTTTTTCACTGGACATGCCCATCTACGAATATGCCTGCCCCGAGTGCCGTAAAATCTTTTCCTTCCTCGCGCGTCGCCTGAAGCCCACCCGCAAGCCGGCCTGCCCCCAGTGTGGCAACAAAAAACTGGAGAAGGAGGTCAGCCGTTTCGCGCCCCTCAAGGGCGCCACCGAGACCGGAGGGGATGACTCTCCCGATTTTGACGGCCCACGCATGGACCGTTTCATGCGCGAGATGGAAAAGGACATGGCGCACCTCGACGAAAACAATCCCAAACACATGGCGCACATGATGCGCAAGATGCAGAAAGCCTTGCCCGACGACATGATGCCCAAGGAAATGAACGACGCCATACGGCGACTGGAATCCGGCGAGGATCCTGACAAGATAGAGGAGGATATGGGGGAGATATTCGACCAGTTCATGGGGCCAGATGAATCCGGTGGCCCTGGCGGCAGCAGCGCGTCCTACACGCGTGACAGCGGTCTTTACGACCTGTGAGGCCGTGAACAACAAAGCGTTGCGCGGCTGCCCGGCGAGTTTTTCAATGGGGCTTTCATGAATGATTGGAACATCCAGACGCGCGGGCATGCCTGCGGGGAATGCGAGGCACGATTCACCGACCGAAGTGCTTGCCACACGCTGCTGGTGGACGAGGATCGCGAGTTTCGCCGTCTGGACTTGTGTGACGGCTGCTGGGCCGCAAAATACGCCGAAGGCGCCAATCACCGTAAGGGGTTCATCTCACATTGGCAGGGGATTTATGAAGCCCCACCGGAAGAGCCGCCGGATGTGATTGAAAAGGACACGGCGGAATCCCTGTTGCGCAAGCTCGTGGCCACACACGAGGAACGCTGGCGTGAGGCCAGCTACATTCTGGCCGTAATGCTGGAGCGTAAGCGGTTGCTGAAGGTCAAGGAACAACTGCGCGAGGAGGGTAGGCGAGTGTTTGTCTATGAGCACCCGGCAAGCGGCGACCTGTTCACGATCCCGGACCCGGATTTAAAACTGGAGGAACTGGAACAGGTGCAGATAGAGGTGGCGGCGCTCTTGGAGCATGGTCTGCCGCGAGGCGATGAGCCCTGGCCGCCGGAGGCGGTGGAGGAAGAACAAGCGACGCCTGAGCCCACGACGGCTTCCTGACCCATGCCACGGCTGGGGCCATTTCAAAAACGCATCGGATACACCTTCCGCAAGCCGGAGCTGTTGTCGCTGGCGTTGACGCATCCCTCGGTGGGCCACGAAAAGGGAGAAGCAGTAGCGAACAACCAGCGGCTTGAATTTCTGGGAGACGCCGTCCTGCAACTCACCATCAGTGCAGCCCTGTACAAGGAATTCCCCGGGCGCGATGAGGGAGCACTGTCCAAGGCGCGCGCGCGGCTGGTCAACCGCGAAGGATTGGCGGCCCGCGCCAGAGCCATTCGCTTGGGCACACAACTAATCCTCAGTCGCGGCGAGGAAAAGAGCGGCGGACGCGACCGCGACTCGGCACTGGCTGACGCCTTTGAGGCGTTGGTAGGCGCGATCTATCTCGATGGAGGGTTCACCAAGGTTCGGAAATTTGTGCATGCGCAGTTTGAAAAAGTGCTGCATGGAGTGGATGCGGGCCAGTTTGTGGGCAATCCCAAGGGGGAGTTGCAGGAAATGATGCAGTCCAAGTCACACGTGTCGCCGGATTACAAACTTCTGGATGCCACCGGGCCGGATCACGACCGTGAGTTTGTCTGCGCAGTTCACCACGAGGGCCGCGAACTGGCGCGCGGCAAAGGCAAAAGCAAGAAGCTGGCGGAAGCGGATGCCGCCGCGGCAGCGATTTGTGTTTTGAAAAAGCCTGCGCGTAAAAAGCGGAGTCGCAAGAAGACTGCCGCCCGCAGTGCCGGAAGTCATTGAAATTGACGCGGAGGGGCATTTCCCGTTAGGTTCCAGCCGCTTTTTTTGTTCTATGGGCAAGGAGATTCAAAACAACTATCTCGTCCCGCACGTGGTCGAACAGACCGGGCGCGGAGAACGAGGCTACGACATTTACTCGCGGCTGCTGGTCGACCGGATCATTTTTCTCGGCACCGGCATTGACGATCAAGTTGCCAACGTCGTCATCGCCCAAATGTTGTTTTTGCAGATGACTGACCCGAAGAAGGACATTCATCTCTACATCAACTCACCCGGCGGCCATGTGACTGCCGGGTTGGCGGTCTATGACACGATGCAGTTCCTGACCTGCGACGTGAACACCTACTGCATTGGCCAAGCCGCCAGCATGGGGGCCGTCCTGCTGGCGGGAGGAACGGCGGGCAAACGCTACTCGCTGCCCAACGCCAACATCATGATCCATCAAGTCTTGGGCGGTGCCGAGGGACAGGCGACGGACATGGAGATTCGCGTGCGCCACATGCTGGACCTGAAAAAGCGGCTCAACAACATCCTCTCCAAGCATTCGGGGCAGGACTACGATGCGGTTGAGAAGGCTTGTGACCGTGACAACTTCATGTCCGCCCAGGAAGCCAAGGAGTTTGGCCTGGTGGACGAGGTGGTGGAGTCACGCAAGGATGTGCCCTCGCTGCCGGACAAGACCTCCGTGGAGGACAAGTAACTTTTAAAAATGGCCCGCCCCAAAAACCTGACGCTATGCAGCTTCTGCGGCAAGACGCACGCGGAAGTGAAAAAGCTGGTGTCCGGGCCCGGCGTGTATATTTGCGACGGCTGCGTGGATACCTTCAAGAAGGTACTCGACAAGGAACTGGCAGCCGAACGAACCAAGGCCGCTCCCGAGCTAAAGGTACTGCGCCCGTCGGAAATCAAGGCCGCGTTGGACGAGCATTGCATCGGTCAGGACAACGCGAAGAAGACCCTCGCGGTGGCAGTGCACAACCACTACAAGCGCCTGCTGCACGAGCAACGCGAGCCCGCCCCGGATGATCCCCATGCGGAAGTGGAGATCGAAAAGACTAACATCATGCTCGTCGGGGCCACGGGCTCGGGCAAGACATTGCTGGCCCGCACGCTGGCCAGGGTCTTGGACGTGCCGTTTGCCATTGCTGATGCCACCACACTCACGGAGGCAGGCTACGTGGGCGAAGATGTGGAGAACATCATCCTGCGTCTCCTCCAGAATTCGGACTACGACGTGAAGCGCGCCGAGATGGGCATCATCTACATCGATGAAATTGACAAGATTTCGAGGCGCACCGAAAATGTGTCGATTACCCGCGACGTCTCCGGCGAAGGCGTGCAACAGGCGTTGTTGAAAATCCTGGAAGGCACCGTTTGCAGTGTGCCGCCACAAGGCGGGCGCAAGCATCCACAGCAAGAATACATCCGCGTCGATACACGCAACATCCTCTTCATTTGCGGCGGCGCCTTTGTGGATCTTGAGAAGGTGATCCAGAAACGGCTGGGCAGCCATGTGCTGGGGTTCGGAGCCGTGGAACAGACCCACCGTGAGGGAGTGCTGGAAAAGAATGAAATCCTGAACCGGGTAGAGCCGGAGGATTTTTTGAGCTTCGGGTTCATTCCAGAATTCATCGGCCGCCTGCCGATGGTCACGGTGCTGGACGAGCTGACGGAAGAACAGTTGGTTTCCATCCTGACCGAGACCAAGAGCGCGCTGACCAAGCAGTTCCAGAAACTCATGGCACTGGAAGGGGTGGAGCTGGAATTTACCAAGGACGCGCTACAGGAGCTGTCGCGACAGGCGATCAGCAAGGGCACCGGCGCACGCGCGCTGAGGGGTCTGCTTGAAAAGGTAATGCTGGACTGGATGTACGACATCCCCGGCACCGACGAAATCGAGAGCATTAAGATCACGCGCCCAGCCGTAACGGGCAAGGGCCGGCCCGTGATTCGCCGCCGCACAAAGAAGGCCGCGGCTTGATGGCCGGCACAAACCGGCCGCATTCCCATTTTCCGCATGAGCGAAAACCGCACACCTATTGCCGAGCATGTCCAAGCGCTGCCGCCCTCGGGCATCCGAGAGTTTTTTGAACTCGTTCAAGGGCAACGGGATGTGATTTCACTGGGGGTAGGCGAACCGGATTTCGCAGCCCCATGGAATGTGCGTGAGGCCGCCATCTACTCTCTGGAACGGGGGCGCACGGGTTACACCTCAAATCTGGGCCTAGCCAAGCTGCGTGAGGCCATCGCGGGATATGTCCGCGATCATTTCGCCGTGGAATATGATCCGGGTTCGGAAATTCTGGTCACGGTTGGAGTAAGCGAGGCGCTTGACCTCGCGTTACGGGCCTTGGTCAACCCGGGCGACGAGGTGATTTACCACGAACCCTGTTACGTCAGCTATTCCCCCTCGATCGCACTGGCACACGGGCGGGCCGTGCCGGTGGCCTGCACGGCGGACACAGGGTTCAGCGTCACGAAGGCAGCCATCGAAGCGGTCATCACTCCCAAGAGCCGCGTCCTAATCCTCAACTTTCCGACCAACCCAACCGGTGGCACCATGACTCGGGAGAACCTTCAGGGAATTGCCGAACTGGCGCAACGATATGACCTAACGATCATTGCCGATGAGATCTATGCCGAGCTGACTTTCGAGGGCGAACACACGAGCATCGCAGCCCTGCCGGGCATGAAGGAACGCACAGTGTTCCTGCACGGTTTCTCCAAGGCGTATGCGATGACAGGATTCCGGGTGGGCTACGCCTGCGGCCCCGCGGAAATCATCCGGGCGCTCACCCGCGTGCACCAATACAGTATGCTTTGCGCGAGCATCATCAGTCAGGAAGCCGCGCTGGAAGCCATCCGAAATGGCAGGGAAGCCATGGCAAACATGCGCGAGGCCTACCGGCAAAGACGCAACCTGATGGTGAGTGCCCTGAATGACATGGGGCTGGCCTGCCATCTGCCCCGCGGTTCCTTTTATACCTTTCCCTCAATAGCAAACCTGGGCCTGACTTCCAACGAATTTGCCCGCCGGCTGTTGCAGGAGGAAAAGGTGGCTTGTGTGCCTGGAGATGCCTTCGGCGTGAGCGGCGAGGGGCATTTGCGCTGCTGCTTTGCCACTGCGCTCGACGCCGTCGAGACCGCCATGGAACGCATGGCGCGCTGCGTTCAAAAAATAAAGGGCTGACCAGCGGCCAGCCCTTTATCCTTACACCACAACCCCTATTTTCTCGACTTACCGTAAAAGCTGTTTCTCGAGATAGGCCACCGACTGGCGAACATTGGGATCGATTTCGCAACGATCCTTCACGAGGCGACAGGCATGCAGAACCGTGCCATGATCGCGGCCACCAAATGCCTCGCCAATGGCACTGAGCGAGTGGTCCGTCAATTGGCGCGAAAGGAACATGGCGATCTGCCGGGGAAAAGCGATGTTCTCGGGCCGACGCTTGCTGGTCATGTCCGCCAAGCGGATGTCATATTTCTCGGCGACCTTTTTCTGGATGAACTCAATGGTGATGGTGTGCCGGCCTTCCTCCTGCAAGATTTCGCGCAGGAGATTCTCCACCACGTCATTGGTGAGTTCCTTGCCTGTCAGATGAGCATAGGAGGCCACGCGTATGAGCGCGCCCTCGAGCCGGCGTATATTCGTGCGAATCCGATTGGCCAGAAAGGTCATGACCTCCTCGGGAATCTCCACGCCCATGGACTTGGCCTTGTTGCGCAGAATCGCCAACCGGGTTTCGACATCGGGCGGCTGCAGGTCGGTAACCAAGCCCCATTCAAAGCGGCTCACCAGACGATGCTCGAGGTTTTGTATCTCGCTCGCCGGCCGGTCGCAGGTGAGCACGATCTGCTTGTGGGCCTCGTGCAACGCGTTGAAGGTGTGGAAGAACTCCTCCTGAATACGCACCTTGTCGGCGAGAAACTGGATGTCATCAATCAGCAACACGTCCGTCTGCCGGTACTTCTTGCGGAACTTGACCAGTTGATTGTCCTGAATGGCGGCGATGTATTCGTTGGTGAATTTCTCGGAGGAAACGTAGGCCACCTTCGCACCCTTCTTGCTGTCCGCCACATGCTGGCCAATGGCGTGCAGCAAGTGCGTCTTGCCCAGTCCCGTACCGCCATAAAGGAAAAGCGGGTTGTAGGATTTGCCCGGTGCCTGCGCCACCGCCAGAGCCGCGGCATGGGCAAAGCTGTTGTTATTGCCCACGACAAAAGTCTCAAAGGTGTTCCGAGGATTGAAGACCAAGTCGCCCTCGCTGGTCTTGCGCGCAGCGGATTTCTTTTTGGATGCTCCCTTGATCGCCTTGGGGGCCGGCATGGACGCGCCGGGCGTGACCTGAAACTTGACGTTCAACTTGCGGCCGGTCGTCGCGGCCAAGGAATCCTGAAGCAATTGCAGGTAATTGTCCTTCAGCCAGACCTCGGAAAAGTCATTGGGCACTTCGAGGGTGATGGAAGACTGATTGATGGTCACCGGCTGGATGGAGGTGAACCACAGTTTGTAGGTTTCCTCGTTGAGCACACTCTTGAGATGTTTTTGCGTCCGGGTCCAAACCTTGTCCATTGAAGCCTGCATGTTGGGCAATATTCTCTTTTTTAAATTTTCGTCCTGTTCCAGCTCGCCACCGACAGCCCACAGCCTGCCGTGGCGACCTCTTGCGACGGCCGAAACCGTCTCCCTCCGCTTCACTCAAAATCCATCCACGGTAGGATCCGAAGACCCTTGGAGAATTCCGCTCCGCCTTGGGGCACCGCCGAAACACTGTCTTAACGACAAGCCTTCCGGGACGCGCGGGAATATGTAGGGGATGAAATGTGCTCCATCGAGTTCAACATATTCCGGGTTGTTCACCAGTTCTTCACACGCCCGGCGGGCTGTTAAAACACAGCCGGCGGCGCTGGAAAGATCTGGCTTTAAATTCATCGAAGACCGCCGAGCGTCCGCCCCCCAACGTAACAGGGCGCGGCCCGCATGATCCTGCAGGTTGTGTGGCACGGTCAACATGTCTTCGGTCCAATGACAACCGGCCGCCAATGATTTGACTTTAAAAAGTTACACTGCATCCTCACCGGTTTCACCGGTGCGAATGCGCAGCGCGCTTTCAATGGAACTGACGAAAATTTTGCCGTCACCAATCTTGCCGGTCTGGGCGGCCGCCGTGATGGCGGTCACCACTTCCTCGCAGCGGGAATCGGCCACCACAATTTCCAGCTTCAGCTTTGGCAGGAAATCCACGGTGTACTCGCTCCCCCGATAAATCTCGGTGTGGCCCTTTTGGCGACCAAAGCCTTTCACCTCGGTCACTGTCAGTCCCTCGATGCCCAACTCGGACAGCGCGTTCTTCACGTCGTCGAGTTTAAACGGTTTAACGATGGCATCGATGCGCTTCATTAGCGGGTTGGGTTGCGGGGCCATCCTAGCAATCAACGGCAGGCTGTAAACCTGGAATTGATTTTTTAACACAAAAAAATTTTGCCACTGCCACGCTTTTGCCTTGCCAGTCGCCCAAAGTGCTGGACAGCGGCCTGTCCGCACTGGTTGACTCATGCCCCATGGGATGGTGTTACCGGCGGCTGTTGCGACCGCTGCTTTTTCTACAGGATTCCGAGGCGGCCCACAACCGCGTGTTGCGCGGCATGGCCTGGGTATCCCGCGGCGCCATGATGGCGGACCTCGCGGAAAACTTTTATGGCGCGCCTCCCATGCCCGTGGAATGCCTTGGACTTCGCTTTCCCAATCCCGTAGGGCTTGCCGCCGGAATGGACAAGGCGGCGGCGGCGGCACCACTTTGGCAGCGGCTTGGATTTGGATTTGCTGAATTGGGCGGCGTGACGCGCTACTCGCAGCCAGGCAATGACATGCCCCGAATGTTTCGCGCCGTGGCCGATCGCGCGTTGGTCAACCGAATGGGGTTCAACAATCCTGGTGCGGAAGCCATGGCCAAAACGCTGGCTGACTGGCGGGCTGCCGGCCGTTGGCCCTCCCATCCCGTTGGCATCAACCTCGGGAAATCCAAGGTCACGCCCTTGGAAGAAGCTCCCGAGGATTACGCCCACTCCTTCCGGGTACTCCGGAAGCACGCAGGCTTTTTTGTCATCAATGTCAGTTCACCCAACACGCCCAACCTGCGCCAACTGCAGGACAAGGCGGCACTCGATGAAATCATCTCCGCACTGCGCGAGGTTGATTCGGAAAAACCGCTGCTTGTAAAGGTGGCTCCCGACCTGTCCTTTAATGCAATTGACGATGTGTTGGATCTGGCGATCTCACGAAAGCTGGCCGGCATTGTTGCCACCAACACCACGATTGCACGGCCGGAAACAAGCCATTCCAAGTGTCGCAAAATTTACGGTGAAGTGGGAGGACTCAGCGGTGCACCGCTGCGGGAAAGAAGCACGGAGATCATCCGCCATATCCACCGGCAGACCAAGGGTGCCTTGCCCGTGATTGGCGTGGGCGGTGTGTTTAACGCGGTCGACGCTTGGGAAAAGATCACCGCTGGTGCGGCATTGGTCCAAGTCTACACGGGGCTGGTCTATGAAGGGCCCGGCATTGCCAAGGACATCGTCCGCGGTTTGAGAACACTCATGGACCAGAACGGCATCGACTCGGTAGCCGATGCCGTCGGGATTCAAGCGGGTTAACCTAACACTGTTGCCTACTGCTTTGGGGGCCGCGCTTCGCGGATCAATGCGCCCTGTTTCTCGTTGAGGACGAGAATGGCAAACTGCTGCACATTGTCGAGTTCGCCGGTGTTCAAACTGACGTAGTCAAACCGCCCACGCAGATCCGTGTAGCCATCCTTGTAAAAACGAACCTGGCCATTGGCGAGCTTGCCGTAGACCTTCACGTAGGTCTTTGGCAGGGGTTTGCCAGAGGCCTGGTCGGTAACGCGAACCTGACCGTAATTCTCAATCATCTGCAGGGCCAAGGTGTTGGCGTAGTAGGCCTGACTCTTGCGAATGCCATTGGCGACGATTTCAACCATCACGTTGCTGCTGTGGAACTGCTTGGGAATGGTGAATGTATGGGCGGTTTTCTTGGCAGGTAGTTCAATGGACTCCACGGTATTGGGCACGATGTAAGTAAAGTGCTCGGTGTCGTCCTTGAGGAACGGCTTGCGGCTAAAAAGCAACTCAACGTCCATGGGGTAGTAGTTGACCGTGATGCTCTCAACATTTTGATAGCTGATCTGCACCTGCCGATCCTCAACCTTGAACTCGTAGCTGGCCTGAGTGGCGGCGAGCTGATCCTGTTTTTGCTGCCGATTATCCTTGTCGACCAAGACGCCGGCCTTGCCCTCAATCTCGTCGAGCTGACTGGTGACCACGGCAAACAAGTTGCGCCACCGGTCAACGGGGTGCTGGGCGTGCGCCTTGGCCAGTTGTCGCGCACGCTTGAGGTCGCCCTGATAGAGGGCCAGATAGGCGCTGAGGTAGTCGTATTGCAGCTTCTCATGAATCTGGTCGGCGGAAACGCGGCCGAAGGCATCCAGCGCCTCCCCAACGCGGTCTTGCAGAAGCAGGTAGTAGGTCACGCCCAGAAGATCCCCCGGGTTGATGGCCTTGTGGTATTTTAACACCTGCAAGAAATCGTTGTACTGGGCGTGGAAGGCGTCGTTGAGAATCTTGCGCGTCTGGCCCAACTGATGAGCGCGGGCATTGACCAGCGGCTTGTACTCCAGGTGCTGATGCCACTTGCGCTCCACGGGATTGATGGTCAGCAGGGGACTCACCAGATACAGCCCCACGCGGCCCGCCATGGGGGAACGCTCCAAGTATTCACCCATGCGCTCCCCGTCCCGATGGTAAAGGGAGTAGGACCAAAGCGTGTGATGGTAGGTGAAACGATCGTCCAAATGCTTCATGAGACGGTTGTAAAAATCACGCCCACCGCCGCCTTCGTTGGGATTCCGAAGCCGAAAGGCGATAAGGTTGAGATCCAGCCGGTTGAGGTTGTGATCGCGCAGATACTTGATCACGTCTCCTTCGGTGCCGTTCTGGGAAATCCAAGCCCAGGAAGACTTGTCCTTCCGGCTGAGCTCATTGACGACATCGAAGCTGAAGTCCTCCGCGGCAGCCACATGCCCGCGGGTGCTGGCCACCTGCACGGGGTAAATGGCGTATTTGCCGGCTTCGGGGAAGTAGAAGTAGTAATCGAATGTCGTGGTGGAATAGGGCTCCAACCGGATGGGCCGGCCCTCGGAATAAAACCCGCCCTGAAGCGGAATGGCGCCTTCCGGCACCTGCACAAGCAGCCGGAACTTCTGCGGTGACGAGGTGGGGTTGGTGATAACCACTTGGCAGCCGTAAGCCATCTGCTTCAAGAACTCATCGTCCACAAAATTATCGAGGCGCTCGTTGCCGACGTGCCGATAGCGGGAATCGGCGCGGTAAAAATTCTGGCTGAGCAAAATCTTCGGCCCCTTCTTCTGCGGCTCGGTAGGCCGGATTTCCTGGTGACAAACCACCAAGTGATCACCCGCGGTCAACTGGAAGGAACGCTCCCGCGTCCGAGCCATGTGCTTGGGGGCCTCAAAGGGAAGATCGAGCACGGCCAAGGCCAGCATCATCTCGGCAAAATTGCCGGTGGTGTAAATGAAGTTTCCGGAGAAGAACGGCTCATCCGCGGGCGCGTCGGCATAATCGTTCCAGAACGCATTCACCTGGATCAGCCCGCTATTCTGCTGGGCGATGGGCAGCTTGTAGTAATTGTTCTCCGCCCATTCCTTGGTGGGGGGCAGCTTGCGAAAAAATTGCCGTACGGCTTTCCGTTCCTCTAGGCGCCGGCCAAAGTAGCCCGCCTCGGAGTCAAAGTTCCTCGCGTAATCAGCATCTTCCCGGTCAGCCAAACGTAACTGCTGGTTGCCTTCCTTTAAATCGCGGGCCCGGCCTCGCAACTGCAACTCTTTGGACATCTGCTCTAGCTCCTCCGCTTTCTCCGCCGCCTTTTTCAGGCTGTTGGCGTTGTTGGAGAACTCGCCGGGGCGCGCCGGCTGGGCGGGCTTTGGCGCGGCGGCGGGCCGCAGGTTGGCATCGGCGGGTGCTCCGAATCCCGGCCCTCGACCAGCCCCTTCCCCCTGCCCTTGGCCCTGCCCTTGCTGCTGAGCCATGTCCTGCTTGTCCTTCCCTCCAGCGCGATTAACCGTGGCCCGTTCCAAGCGATCCTTGAAACGGTTCAACGCTTGTCTCTTTCCGTCCTTGAGACCCAGTTCATCCTTCTCCTCCAACGCGGAACTTTTGATCGCCGTGTCAAACAAGCGGTTGAATCGCTCGGGATTCGGGACAATCAAGTCTGCCTTGTCCTGAATGTACCGGCGCATCTTCTCCAGCTCTGCCGAGCCTTTACGGGCCAATAGGATTTTCTCCACGTCGTTCAACTGCGAAAATGCAAACGGCTCCAGATACTTGTCCAGCTTGTGGCCCAGCAGCCATTCGTCCATGAACGTCTTGTCATTCTTGTTCGCAAGGTATGGCTTGATGACCTCGTTGAAGAATTCCGGATCCTTGTGGAACAGGAAAAAATTCAACTCGTGGCAGGCGTACTTGGAATACTTCTCCTGCTTTTCCTCCGGCTTCAGTCCGGGCCATTCGAGCACGAAACTGAACTCCGTCAGCGTGGGATTATTGCTCAGAGTCACCATGAGCAGGTAGGCCTTCTGCAACGAGTCGTAGAGTTTCACATCGCTGGTGGTGATGTCCTGCACATCCAGCCGCCCGCCTTTCTTCACCACGGTGAACAGCTTCTGCTCCGAATGCGCCTTGGCAACATCCAGGCTCTGGATCATCCGGTTCTCCCGCCGAGCCAATTCAGAAGCCTGCAACACCACCGGCCGCGTGACCGTGTTGAGCGGGTCCACCGCCACGAACAGCAACTGCTGCTGTCCGTTAAGCTTGTCCAGACCTACCTCCACCATGCCCTCCTTGTTGGGCTTGAGGTTGGCCAGCAACACCGAACTGTGCGCCAGAAAATCCAGAGAGGAAAAATCGCCCAAGCTGCCGGGCGCGGGATTGGATGCCGGACGGTAATATTGATCCGACGTTGGATTCCGCAACGCCTCCTGCAACCGCTTGTATTCCTCGCCCGCGGCCGCATCCTGCCGGCCCGTGTTGGTATCACGAATCGCCCAAGGGTTGAGCAGCAAGCCGGGCCGCTCGAGCATGTTGCCCGGATACTTCTTCGCATACTTGCGATCCAAGATGTAGCGGTACTCTTCGCCAATGTCGCGCTCTTGGACATACAACGATCGCGGAAGAGCAACATCCTGCATGCCCGGCGCGGGCACACCACCAATATCCAGCGCAGAGTAAGCCTCATAACGCGGTTCAAACCGGGTGGCGATCACATGCAGGCGCGTGAACGGGGTTACGTTGCGCAGACGCACCACGGCACCTTGGCGGCCCACCATCAGGTCACTGATTTGCAGCGGCCGCAACACACGCCGTTCCAGAATGCGGTTGGATGAAAGCACATGGCCGTCGCGGCGCTCGCCATCAGTCACGCGCAGGCTGATGGCTTCGCCGGTCTCCTTGAGGTACAGGCGATAGTCGCCCGCTGGCAGGTCACTGATTTCCAGAAAGCCATCGCGGAAGGAGCCGGCCTTCACGTGGTCAGCCGTCACTGTGTTGCCGCGCATTTCCAGCAATGAATAAGTGGCACCCTTGGCTGCGTTGTCCAACATCCCCGGCAATGCCACCTGCACGCGATCGCCCGCCGCGGCATGGATCACCGATGGCTGCGCAATGCGCCCGTGGCGGGGCAGCGCAATCTCCCAGCGATACGCGGTGCCATCGTAGTGGCTCACGTTGATCCACTGGATGTCCTTCAAGGCTCCCAGACGAACACGGCCGGAGGGACCGCTCTTCAGCCTCACGGAATGTGCGCCGGTGAAGTCCCGATGCTTGAGCTGCACCACCACGGCGCGATCCGGCTTGGCCTCGCCATTCTTACCCAGGACATCAAGTACATAGCCGCCATCGACCCGCGCGAGATGCACATTGTCCACCTTCAGGGTCTTGTCGATCTGGTTCAGCGAAATCGTAGCCGCATCAGAAAGCTCCTGCTTGCTGCCGGCCGCCAGATTTTCCACGCGCGCCTTGAGCCGGAACTGGAGCTGTGAAAGCTTGTTCGGCACAGTAAAATTATGAACGAACGCCTCGCCATCGGGGATCTCCGGCACGGGCACTTCCAGCATCGTCGGAACGCCCTTGTGGTCAGTGGACAAGATGACCAAGCGCACATCCTCAAGAACTTTCAACGACACTGGTTGTCCGTTCAGCCGCAACACCGGGCGCACAACTACTTGGGCTTGGGCGCCTTTCACCAAGGCTTCGCGGTCAACGTACAGGCCGGCATCCAGTTTGTAGGTTTCCCCCCTGTGATGAAAGGTGGACAAGGCACTGAAGCTTCCGTGGCGCAGCACCACCGCCTGTTTGCCCGGGCGATTGGTGAAGGGCACGATGATGGCACCGTCCTCCCCGGGCTTGTACTCTTGGCCGGCGAGCCACAACGTGGCCGCCGGGCAAGGCTTGCTGTCCTCATCCAGCACCCGAAATTCGTGCCCCGCCGGGCCCACCGCGCGCAGCATCCGCAAGCTGCCCTTGGTGATCAACGCGCGGCTGCTGCGGCCATTGCCAATCAACTCCACCACATACACACCACGTTCCTTCAACTCGGGAAAATCAAACTTGCGCTCCACGCGTCGAAGTGGAGCCTCGTCGTACTTAAAAACCTGTTCACGCGTCGGCGCCAAGCCGTCCAGATTGATGGCCGTATCGATGAGCTTTAGGTTGCGCGTGTAATAGTTGAAGGTGTTGATCTCGAACACACGCACAATGAGCTGCTTGACGTTCTTCACGTTGACCCGTAGCGACACGGGGGCTTGCGCGGGATAAAAGACCTTGTTCACCGCCGAGAAGTCCAGGTCAATGCGTTCGCGCAGTGCCTGCACCTGACTGGAGGACAACATGGAGTACCAGCGCTCCGCATCGCCCACTCCATTCACCAGCTTGGCCTCCGCAAAGAGCGCCTTCAGGTAGGTGTCCCGCACCACCGGCAGGTACTGGTTGAAGTCCGCGTCGCCCTTGAAGAAGTGCAGGAAAAAATCGCGCACCAGCCGCTCATCCGGGCCGATGGGCGGAAGACCGGTCACTTGGCGATAATCCGCATTCAGGTTCACGTCCGCATTGCCGGGCCGCTTTAAAAGTGCCTCGCGGTACTTGGGGTTGATATAACCCACCGGTCGCGGAAGCCGAAGGTATTGCATGAACAGGGCGCGGTCGTGTTTGCCTTGGCTTTGCTGGAATCGCAAAAGATTGAACATGGCGTTGGCCTTCAGCGAATTGTGGGCGGCGGACAAACGCTGGGTGAACTGGTGAATCCGGTTCAGGTGCTTGCCCCGTTCCTCCAGATCGAATCGCGTGTCGATGTCGTTTGATGGAGCCAGTTTGGTCAGGTAGGCATGGATGAAATTTGAATTGTCGATCAGCCCGGGCTCCAGTTGCAGCAGTTCGTCCATCTGATCATGCGTCAGTTGCCGGTGAATGTTATGCTGGCCAAAGCCGCGGCTGTACTTGTTGCGCAGGTCCTTGATGATCAACCGGGGCAACCCGGACACATCCGGCCTTTGGAGCCGCGAAAGCAAATGGCGCAGGCGCGTGGCATTCAGTCCGTCATGATCCAGCCTTTCTAGCCCGCGCGTCTCCACGCCCGACAAGTCGCCCGACCGAAAGGCCCTCGCCAAGAACGCCTCGAAGCTGATCAACTTCTGGTCCAGCGCCGTCGGATGCTTCGGCTTTTGGCCCTCGATAATCCGGCTGTGGTTGAACCCCAAGTCCAGCTCACGCTTCAGGTGCTCGATGGTTGCCGCCGGATTGTTCCCATAATCCAACAGTGCCTGCCGGTCTTGAATCTCCCTCACCCGCGCCGTCCGTCCATGCCTCTTGATCCACAGCGCCACCACCCGGCGCACCTCCGCGCCGTCGCCGCGCAACTGCGCATCCAGCGCGTGGTAATAATAAAAGTCGCGCGTACCGGGGATCAGCAGCTTCAGCACCTCCTTGCGATCCTTCGCCAAGGCGAATTTCTCAATGAACCCAATGTCCCCGGCTCGGGCCACCAAGCCCAGCGAGAACATTAAAGAGAGGGAAAGAATGCGGGTCGTGTTTTTCATGATGGTCTGTTGATTAAAATGAATGCTCGGGTCGCCAGCAGGCCGTCCCTGTTCGACGTGAAAACCCGGCCCATGCCCCGGTCCACGGCAAAATTCTACGCCTCTCCCGCAAATGCGCCACTGCAAAAAGAGTCCCATCACGCTATCCTCCGGCCATGGCCAAGACACTTGCCGACTGGCTCCACACCGCCAATCAAATGCTCATCTTCACCGGGGCCGGCATTTCCACGCCCAGCGGCATTCCCGCCTTCAGGGGGACCGGCGGCTTATGGACAACCCGGCAGCCTGTTTATTATCAGGATTTCATGGCCCACGAGGCGTCCCGCGTGGAGTACTGGGAATACAAGCTGGAAATGTGGGAAAAACACGGGAACGCCCAGCCCAACAGTATCCACCACGCCGTTGCCCAGCTTGAAAAATCCGGCAAAGTGGAGATGGTGGTCACCCAAAATGTCGACGGCCTCCACCGCTCCGCCGGGACGAGCGAGGATAAGCTCGTTGAGATTCACGGCACGGGCAGTCTTGTGGAGTGCCAAACCTGCGGCCACCGCGAACCACCGGGGCCCAGCTTCGAGTCCTTCAAGCAGGATCGCCAGCCGCCCCACTGCGGATGCGGGGGATGGCTCAAGCCCGCGACCATCAGCTTCGGTCAAAGCCTGCGGGAAGCCGATCTGGCCCGCGCCCACGCTGCGGCACAGACCTGCGATCTGGTCATTGCCCTTGGCTCCACCCTTTCCGTCAGTCCCGCAAACCTCATCCCCTTGGCCGCCACCGAGGGCGGCACCCCTTACCTCATCCTCAACCGCGACGAAACCGACCATGATACATTCCCCGAAGTCACCTTGCGTTTGCACGGAAACGTCGAGGACCACTTTCCACCCGCTGTCGAAGCGGTCCTAGGTTCATCAACCTAGTTTTTACCAAGCACAAAAAAAGCCCCTCCCGGCAAACCGGAAGGGGTGAAATAGGTTTCTTTGCTGATCTAGAATCCGTAGATCAGGTTCAAGAAGATCGAGTGGCTGTCCTCGATGTTGGTGGTCGGGTTATCCAACGTGGTGTAGCGATACTCCACGCGGGAGATAACGCCGGCCCACAGGTCGTAATTCGCGGTCACGGTCAGATCCCACGCATCACCCTGGCTGCTGCCAACGTTCAGGGCGTTACCGTCCTCGACGCGCTCGCCACGGACATTGAGCGTCAGCTTTTCGCTGGCCTCGTACTCGAGGTACACGCCCAACACAGAGTCAGAGCCACCAGCTTGGGTGGATTCCACCTCGCGGACATCCCACGCAACACCAGCGCTCAGCTTATCAACCGGCACGGGCACGGAAGCGCCAACGTAGAGGTTCGAAACGTTCCCAACTGTGTCCGTATTGCCCGTGTCGGTATCACCATCGATGTAGGCAATATCCAAGGTCGAGCCTGCCAGAAAGCCGAGGCTGTCCGGAGCAGTGAGGTTCAGGGCCACGCCCCATGTCTTGCGGTCCGCGTTTTTGGCAACGCCAGCAGACGTAGCCTCGATGGTGTTGGCCAACAAGCCGGTCACGCCGATATTGTCAGTCAGCTGGTAGCTGCCCTTGATACCTTCGTGGATGGTCGGCTCGATCGCGTATCCCCAAGAGTGGGAGAAATGCGGGTTATTGATATAGTCGACGGACTCCATGCCGAGGATGGTGTCAAAGCGACCGACATTCAGGTCGATGCCCTTGCCAACCGGCAGGTTCAGCGTGAGGTAGGCGTTCTTGACCGCCAAGCCCTCATCACCGTCCGCGCCACCGGCCACGCCCAAGTCATCGGCGTCGGTGCCAGCCCACAGTTGCACGTTGTAGCCAGCGCCCCACTCACCAGAGCTGGTGGGAGAAGCAAGGGTCAACGACACAACGTCCAGCGCGAAACGATTCGCACGGGCATCACCTTGGGTGTAAGCGTTGCCGGAATCTTCACCGGGCGTCCACTGATACGATGTGCTCACATAACCACTGAGAGTCGTGGTGGCCAACTTGGTCTGCACCTGATTGGCGTCTTGAGCCTGAGCAACAGAAGCGAGACCGATCACGCCAGCGGCGGCCAGTCCAACTGTCCATTTATTCTTATTCATGTGTATTGTTTCCTCCTGCGATATTTGGTTGTTAACTATTATACTGCAGTTTTACTGTGTGGAGCCTGTGCTGCAAAGCACGGCCCCGGCACCCTAAAAGGTGCTGCGCGGCGTTTATGCGCAATTCATGTGGATAAGGCAAGCAGAATTTCAGGTTATTTTTCCCGTTTTTTGCCTACCCACCACAGGTTCACTTCTGGTCTCACCAAGTCTGCCGGTCATCGAAAGTCCCTCGGTCCAACGCACCCTTCAAAATCCGGAAACAGACCGGTTGAAATCGGTGAATTACCTGTGAACTGCACCTTGACGTAAGCTAAAAAAACCATAATTCAAGTCGCCCCGCTCCCATTATTCCCCTGAAAACATAGCATTTCCCGCAAACTGATACGCACACATACAAAAAATTTGAATCCGTTGAATAAATTTGCCTGTTTGTAGTCTTAACTGACGAGAGCGAACCCCCACAGGTCCCTCTCAGAGGAGGATAGAACAGGTTGGGTAGCCCGTCGCTTAGCGGATTCGCGAAAGCGACGGGTTTTTTTGTTTCAACCGGTTTTTTCGTGGCACCCTGCAGGCCCGCCACTATCCTGCCGCTGCATGGCTGAACTCGACTCCCAACTCAAAAGGCACCTCCGGCAAGCCCCCAAGCTCGGCCGCGAAGTCTATCTAGCCAGCAGCGCCGTTGTCGTCGGTGATGTCACCATGGGCGATCAGTCCAGCCTCTGGTATGGCGCCGTGGCCCGGGGCGACATTCAGCGAATTGAGATTGGCCCACAAACCAACGTGCAGGACAATGCCGTCCTCCATGTTGCCGATGATTTCCCCTGCGTTCTGGGCGCATGGGTAACCATCGGCCACTCCGCCGTCATCCATGCCTGCCAAGTTGGCGATGAATGCCTCATCGGCATGGGAGCCGTCATTCTCGATGGCGCTGTGATTGGCGAACAATCCATCATTGGCGCGAATGCCCTAGTCACTCAGCACACCCAAATACCTCCTCGCTCCATGGTCTTGGGCTCACCGGCCAAGGTCGTCCGCCCACTCAAGGACACGGAAATAGCCGGCCTCAAAATGTGGGCGCAAAAGTACGTCGACAACGCCGCCTATTGCCTGAAGCACAAACTGAATGTCGGCGCCCCGTTGCCGACCTGAGAAATTCCAAACTTACCGCCGCCCGTCACTCTGTAAAGCACCCAGTCCTCTTTTCCATTCTCAAAATCCCTTCCCCTTGAATGGATGGGCTTCTTTCGGTGCCGTTGGTTCCTTTATCTCTGGTTCTGGCATCTCTCCCTCATCAGAATTACCTTCCCACTCACTTGCTGCCTCATCAATGGGAAAATTATCCTCCCACTCACGTATTCGCCGTTGGGCGGCTATTGCCGCACTGAAGGCGGAGTCTATGATCTGCTCGAGGCTGTTCTTATCCGCCTTGGACGTTTTTATTCGGGCCCAAATCTTCTGGGCACCCGCCTCAGTGTTCCAAGTCAGCGTTGCCAGCCCGAGATCCTCAGCTGAGTCCAAAACAAACCCCATCTCCTCATCGTCCCCGGCCAATCTGGCCAAGCTTTTTGTCAGTTCCTCAGAATCCACGAAAAGACCCGAGTCGTTGTCGGCCAGCAGGTTGTATTTCTCGCCGGAGATAGGATCGCCCACTGCACCGTTCTTTTCCAGACCACGTCGATCCTCCGGGGAGCAAAAGAAAAATGCGTTGTCGCGCATAACCAGACGGATGGGAGCACCTGATTCCTTCATCAGTTCCCTCGCGGGCTCAGCCAAAATTTTTCTCACTCGATCCTCGTCCTTGATAGTGGCTCCAAAAAGGATGGCCGGTTGGGGTGTGCGCCCACCCCACCGAGTCTCGACCATTTCAATGCCGGTGAGGGCAAACACCAAGTCGCCCCCAAACGCGCCCAAGACCTCTTCGAGCGACATGCCCAGCCCCGACTGCAAGGCCTCCTCCATGTCTCCCTTGATGCCCGGCCGGTCATCAAACCATTTCTGAACCACCTCCATGTCCATGGATTGGGAGAAGGCCATGATGGAATCCTCGGGGACGGCATTTAACAATTCGCTGCCAAGACCCCCGCCGCCCCAGTCCCCCAGCAGTTTTTCATCATAATACATCGCCATATCTCCGGTGATCTCACCCTGTCCAAAATGGATGCCGCCAGCCAGTTGGAAACTCTTGAGTTTTTCCAGATCACCCAGTTGCCCAAACTCATCCTCGAGTTCCTCAGCGGGAACCATCTCCATCAAACCGCCAAGGTTCACCCAAGCACCCACGTCAAACAGTGTCGTCTGGTGCTCATGGAAACTGTCATCTGCCGCCGCCAAACCTTCACCACCCTCAAGCACGGCCTCAGCCACCTCGGCCAGCACGCCTTCTTCCCTCGACCTGCGCTCGCTATAGGGGATGTCCTGAATTACCACCACGAACACCTCATCATTAATACCGAAAGCCACTTCATCCTCAGGTGAAACCGTATCCATTTTCTTGAGCTCATCAATGAGCTTTATCAATAGCCTATCCGGCCGCCCCTCGATGGTCACGATATCCTCAAGGCCATCCAGAAAGTTCTCCCGCGAGACAATGGGGATAGTGAAGACAAACGCCGGATAACTGGCCCCAAGGGGATCAGGCATCATGAAAAAATACACCGGCTCCATCATGTTCAGGCCATACTCGGATGGGCTTTCGAACAGATCCTCGATCTTCTTCCTGACAGGCCGGGGCATGGACATTTCCTGCAGGATACCTTTGCTCATCAGATCGCTGATCTTGCTTTTCTCAAGCAAATCCCCCACGTGGGCGGTCACCACCAACGCACTTTCCTCGGGCACATAGCTGGCGGTTTTGGGCAGGGGCCGGGAAGGCGTGTCAAAGAGGAAAATGAAAGTTGCCGCAATGCCGGTCACTACCACGACAGCCGCGATGGCCAGAAGCGCAACCTTCTGGCGGCGAACCGCAGGCGCGGCCGGAAGATCCTCAATTATCCGCGATGCATCGTCCACGGACGGGGCTGCTTCAACACTCTCAGGCGGCAAAGGTGGCGAAAGAATGGAGGAAAGCGGCTGCCACTCCTTCTCGCCCATGGCACAAACCTGATCCTCCAAGGTCAGCCCTCCGTCCCCAAGCTGTTTTTCCAGTTCATCAATAGTAAAGGGGCCCTCTGTGTCACCATCGCGGAAAAGCCAGAACTTCATGCCTCCGAATTTAACATTGCCACCAGGCAGACGCAAACGAATTATTAAAATATATTTTAATAATTGTTGCGCAACCGCTCCCGCGAGCCCATGCTTTAACGAGGGCTGGGGCCCCACACACCAACACCATGAAATTTAAACGCAAAAAAACCCTTGCCACCACCCTGGTCGAAACTCTGCCGCCCATTGGCTTGGCGGGCATTCTGGCCACTTCCATCCTGCCCGCTCTGTCCAAGGCCAAGGCCCGTGCGAACCGCATCAAGTGCGTGAGCAACCTCAGACAGGTTGGCAGCGCCTTCAAGTCCTTTGCGAATGATAACGACAGCCGCTATCCGTGGTTGCTGTCCGATACCGACAAGATCGCTCATGGCAAGGGCTTTGGATTCGCCGACGGCTCATGGGTGTATGAGACGCAAAACCTGTTCGCCCATCCTGGCATCAAGTCAGACCTCGGCTCGGCAAAAATTCTTGTCTCCCCGCTGGATCCTGAGCGACAGGCGATAAACGACACCATTGACTTCGCCCAAGTCAAAACCAAGGTTGACAATGCCGGCCACAGCTACGGCGTGGGCTGCGGCGACGCTGGAGGCAAGGGCGCGGATGATCTCCGCCCCTCAACCGTGCTCATAATGACCCGGAACATCAGTGCTGAAAACCTGTCCGGATCCACCGGCAACGGTGCAGCTGCCACGATTAGTGTCCAAGCCAACTGGCTGGGAGCGGGCAAGCAGCCCACCAACCCACGCGTGATGGCGAGCCTGAACTCCAACGCCGGCCAGATCGGTCAATCCGACGGCAGCGCTGGCCTATCCAACGACTTAGACTTGGCTTGGAAGACCAAGGCCCATCACAGCGAATTGGGTGGCAGCTACAAGGGCAGTGCCTCCGGCGTGATTGATACCCCGAACGATTGAGCCGCAAAAGGGCGGAGAAATATGCCGCCTATTGCCTGAGGCACAGCCTGAATGTCGGGGCCCCGTTGCCGACCCGAGGAATTCCCATTTTACCGCCACCCGCCCATCGCACGCGGTTTTTAGCTCAATGGTAAAGCATCACCTTGGTACGGGGCTATTCCTCAATTTCTTTGCATCATTTTTTGTGATGCAGAAAATGGCGCAATCAAGCAGCTAATTTTTTACTTAATTTAGACCGATAAATTTTTTGACAACCGGGAGCGATGTCGGGCAGAAACCGAATCTCTAGTTGGAGTTGGTGAATGATTAGATTGTTGATTGTCTTGTTGGTTGTCGTGGGTTCAGTATTTGCGGCAAAGAAGCCCGATGTGGTGTTTATCGTTGTTGACGACCTGAACGACTGGATCGGCGTGATGGGCGGGCATCCACAGAGTAGAACCCCAAATCTGGACGCACTGGCAGCGCGTGGCGTTTTGTTCACCAATGCACACTGTAATGCGCCACAATGCGGCCCTTCCCGGACCAGTTTTTTGCACGGGCTCTATCCCAAAAGCACAGGGAGGTATTTTAACAGCACTCGCCGGCCGGCGTTTTTTGGCGATCAACCAATGCAGGGGGTCACCTCGAAAAACACGCCGAAGGATCCGATCATCTTACAACGACACTTTAAGCAGCACGGGTATCGCGTTGTCAGCGGCGGAAAAGTTGCTCATGGCAACACTATTAAACAGAAGGGGGACGTCGACGCCTATCTGAATCGCCCGCCAGATGTCCGCGGAAATTTCACCGATGAAAAAGCGAACCTTTGGGGCGAAGGCGGCCCACACAATCACGCTGAGGAAGAAACGGGGGACTATAAGGTAGCGCAATGGGCAATCAAAGAATGGCAGAAAGTTAGCGACCAGCCCTTGCTGATGACTATTGGCTTCTACCGTCCGCACCGCCCGTTCAATGCGCCCAAAGCCTATTTCAAAAAGTTTCCGCTTGAATCCATTCAACTGCCGTTGGTTCGGAAGGACGACTTGGATGATCTGCCGGCCTATGGCAAGGCACTAGCGCGCTCAAACGCGCATAAGGATTTGTTTAAGCCACGCACCGTGCACGAACAAATCTTACATCTGGGCGGCAAACGGGAGTGGAAATACATGGTGCAGTCGTACTTGGCATGCATCAATTACGTGGATACCCAGATTGGCCGCTTATTGGAGGCGCTCAAGGAGAATCCTCGCAAGCGTGAAACAGTCATCGTGCTCACCAGTGATCACGGTTGGAACCTTGGCGAGAAGACGCACTGGTGCAAGGCGGCCCTGTGGCGAAACACCACGCGCGTTCCGTTTATGGTTGTCTTGCCCGGCGTAACCAAACCCGGCACCCGCAACAATCAGCCCATCTCCCACATCGACGTGTATCCAAGTCTCTGCGACTTTGCGGGCATCCCCAAGCCAAGCCACCTTGAAGGCCGTTCGATTCTGCCTCTCTTGAAAGATCCGAAGGCAACACGCGATGTGGCCTTCCTCAGTTATGGCCCTGAGAATACCGCTGCGCAATCCGAACGCTATCGTTACTTACGCTACGAAGACGGCTCTGAGGAATTGTACGATCACCAAAAAGACCCACACGAATGGACCAACGAAAGCGGCAATCCGGAATACGCAGTCATCAAGAAAAAGATGCGCGTTAAGGTACTCCGCTTCCAGAGTGAGTAGCGAGTGGAACATCATTCACCGTCACACCAAAGGCATCCAGAGTATCACCTACGCTTGCTGAAACACAGGAGGAGACTTCAGTATAATTGGATTTTGGATTGAATTCTCTCCGTCTTTCCTCATTATCGCGGCTCCTCGATTGTTGCAGTGCATTTGTATTGCGGCAACAAGGCAAACTTCCCTTGAGTTTGTTTTTTCGGGGAAAAGGCGCGGTTAGCTCAGCTGGCTAGAGCACCACCTTGACACGGTGGGGGTCACAAGTTCAAGTCTTGTACCGCGCACCATTTTTTAACCCCCTGATCCTTCGATCGAGGTTCCATTCCCCGGTGCTGTCGCGTTGACATCCGGTAGTGTTGCATTGGCCGACGCCGGTGCGGGTGGTCTCGGCTTGGGCGGGGGTGCCGCCGAGTTGGTGCCCTGTGAATGCGGGTCGGACGGCGGAGTGCAGGCAGGGAGCACCAAGGCAAGTGCAGCGGGAAGCCAAGCTGGTTTGTTCACGGGCGGTTTTTATCGAGAAGCAACACCAGACGCAAGGAGCTTCAGGGTGTCACCAGCGTAAAAGCACCGCCATGCTCCTCGGCAAGTTGTCGGAGAGATCGGCTGCCAAAGTACCACTTGTTGCCGAAGCCGAGGGTGTTGATGCGCACCGCCCGGTTGGCGTTTAAATCCGCCGCCAGATTGTGCACGCGGCTCGAGAATTCGCCATCGCTCAACAACCAGATGACATCCGGCTCCTGCTCAAAGGCCTGCACCAAGGCAGAGGAGGGTCTGGTGCCGCCACGGGGTTCCTGCGATTCGATCCACGCCTTGATGGCGGCCACGTTGCCCGGCGTGGCGTTCAGCATCTGGGGCACGGGCATGGCATCAGTCGAGTTGTTAAAAAACAGGATATAAAATTCCTGGTCCTCCTCCATGCCGGCAAGAGTGTTCAGGAGCGCCTGCTTGGCCACGGTCATGCGCTGGTCTCCCACATCACGCCGGCGCATGCTGCCAGACTTGTCGATGACAAAGACATGCCGCTTCAATTCCTCCGCGGGAAAGCCGCTTTCCTCGAATTGCTTGGCGTTGACCACGCGCTTGGGTGGTGTCCCGCCATGGGCGAAGCCGATAGCCCGCAGGGTGACCTCACGCACACGCGTCTCCGCGCCCGCTCCCAAGCCGATCCGAATGCGCGCGCGGCGGGGCAGTAGATCGGGGGTCTTCCAGTCCGCTTGCCATCGCCCGGTGTCGGCTAAATATTCCAAGCTAAAGTGGCGCACACGGCGGGCGAGGACACGCGGGGCCGGGGGCGGGTTTTCCAAGGCACGGATGACAGGAGTTTCCCGTCGCACCAACTGCCACTCGCTGCCATCCGCGGAGGGCTCAACGGAAAAAGTCACGCGCCGAAAGAACTGCCGGTTCCTACCCGGTCGATCCCCTGGCAGATGCTGCACCAGGCTCAGTCTGGATTGGCCGTGAAGCGAGCCGCCCATGAGCTGATAGCGATCCTCGCCATCGGCCACGAGCACCGCCGCGCCCAAGGATTCCGCCACCTCGCGCAAAGCCACCCGCTCGCGCTGCACATTGGCAGCTGCTTCCTTGCCGGAATGGGTGGATCGCGCAATGGCCGTCCAACTGGAGTAGAGCGAACCCACCAGCAGGCCCAGCAGGGAAACAGCCGTCATCACCTCGACCAGCGAGAATGCGGAACGGAAATGGGCTTGGCTTAAACGCACGGGTTCCGTGAAAATTACGTCTGCGTACGATGAGAGGCTAGCGTGGGCCCGCGCCGGGGTCAAACGGGAAATGACTAGGCCTGCACCTCTGCGCCGGGCTGGGGTTGATGAATAGTGTGGGCGGCGCCGCGTTCCCGCAAGGTGGCCTCCATCCAGTCACGCGAGTCGGGGTCACCGTGGCCCAAGACAATAGTGCGAGGATCCAAACGAACAGCGAAATCAGCCAGCTCATCCCGTTGCGCATGGGCGGTGAGGTCGAAGGTTTCCATGGTACACTCGCGCGTCAGTTTCTCCGCGCTATCACTGAAATGGAAGGGCACCCCGGGCTGGCTAGCCTTGAAGCGGCCGCCGGGCGAATTGGGATCAGCGTAGCCCACGAAAAAGACCGATTGACGCGCATCGCCCGCCATGCGCACGGCGAGGTCATGCGCGGCAGTGTGCTCGCTCATCATGCCGGCGGTGCAAACGAACAGCTTGCCCCCACCGAGGTTCATTCGGTCCACGTCACCGTCACGCAACACCGTCAGGTTCAGCGCCTCGTGCAGGGAGAGGTCGGGATGTTGTCGATCAACGCGGTGGGACTCGAGGTCATAAATCTCGGTGAAGACACGCCCAAGGCCGCCAATGAAAACCGGCCGGCGTGGCAGCCTGTCCGACTGCATGGCCAGCGCGAGCAGGGCGAGCATTTCCTGCGTCCGGCCCAGCGCAAAGACAGGCAGCAACACGCTGCCATGTCCCTCCAAGGCCCGGTTGATGGCGGCAATGAGTCGGTCCATCTCCGCCTCGCGCGTCCAACCCGAAGGCGTGGGGGTGCTGCCACGGGTGGTCTCCATCAACAGCACATCAGCACGAACATCCTCAAACCGGGCGCCGTTTAAAATCGTCTGCGGCCCAAAACAGACGTCGCCGGTGTAGAAAAGAGATTCCTTCCGGCCGCGAACGAGGATGCCCGATGAGCCCAGCACATGGCCGGCGTCGAAAAATTCCAAGGTCGGCAACGACCGTTCGCCGACCTCGATGGGCACAGCCCACTCCACCTCGCGTCGATACTTGAAGCCTTGGAAAAGATGCGCCAACTCATCGACCTCGCGATGGTGGTAAAGAGGATACTCGGCGATCCCCAGCTCGGTACGCTGGCTTTTCATCACGTTCACGGAATTGTGCAGGACACGCTCGACGATGAAATAACTCGCCTCGGTCATCATCACCCTCGCGCGGGGAAAATGGCGCAGCGCAACCGGCAGCGAGCCGCAGTGGTCGTGATGGCAATGGGACAACGCGATGGCGTCGACCTCCAAGCCGGCCACCTGGTCGTACAACGGCAGCGCGGCGCGGCCCTCATGGCGCGGATGAGTGCCGGCATCGAGCAGAATGCGGTGGCCGTCAATCTCCACCAGCCAAGCGCTGGCGCCGATGTCGTCACCCGGGTTGAGATTGGTGATGCGCATGCGCGCCTATTATTTCTTGGAAGGCGGCTTGGGAATCCGCTTACGAGCCTGTTCCAGAATGGTTTTCAGGGAATCCGCCTTGCGATAACCCAGCGGGGGTTTAAACAACTTGGCCTCCGGCGCGGCGCGCTTCAGGTTCATCAGGCGCAGCCGCAATGTGCCGTGGCCCTCGGGCACCTCGAATTGCACGGGAAACCAGTCCATCGCCGCCGCCTGCCAGACCCGCGCCTGCACGGGCGCCCCGGAAGCCGGCGTCAATGTCACGCGCTTGCGGGCGCAGTTGAGCCCCAGCACCTTCTCCACTCCGTCGGCATTGGCGGCCAGCTTCGGTTTGGCCTTGAAAATAGCGGCGTCGTTCTTGGGCACGGGCATGTCGTAATACCAACGCAGCTCCGGATAGGCCAAACGCAGGGTGTTGGTCGCGGGCAAAAGAGTGAAGTGCGACCGCGCCAAGCCCAGTGCCTGCATCGCCTTGAGCGTCGCCGGCTTCAACTGCGCGCTGGTGACCCTGACCAGATCCATCTCCAAGCGCATCATGCCCTCGCGATAAGCAAAGCCCACCTCGGATCGCACGGCCACGGTGCCGTTGACATCGGCCAGTTCCAGTTGCGCCTTGGCGGTAAAGCCCGGCTGGCCCTCCAACATCCGCGCCACCACCGCCAACGCCCCCGTGCCCGGAGCCCCCGCCGGACTCGGCGCGGCCCCGGCCGAAAACACCAGCAGCATGGCCCACATAAATCGCATCGGCGCAACCTACCGCACCGCTTCCCGCGCGGCCACGCAAAACCGCCTTTCGCATTGCGCCGCCAGTGAATTTCCCGCATACCTCCCGCGGCATGGGACTTTTATCCGGCAAAAAAGGCGTGGTCTTTGGCGTCGCCAACAAGCGATCCATCGCGTGGGCCATCGCGCAAGCTTGGCATGAGGCAGGGGCCGAGCTGGCGTTCACCTACCAGGGAGATCGCCTGAAGGAAAACGTGGAGCAACTGGCCGCGACGTTCGGCGAAAACACCCTGATCACCGAGTGCGACGTGACTCAGGACGAGCACATCGACCGTGTGTTCAGCGAGGTGGGGGAAAAATTTGATGGCAAGCTGGATCTGCTTCTCCACTCAGTGGCCTTCGCACCGAAAGCGGCGCTGGAGGGCGACTTCGTCTCCACCAGCCGCGAAGCGTTTCAGGTGGCGCATGATGTCAGCGCCTACTCACTGGTTGCCCTGGCACGGGGCGCGGCGCCGTTGATGACCGATGGCGGCAGCATTGTCGGAATGAGTTATTATGGCGCCGAGAAGGTTGTGCCCCATTACAATGTGATGGGCGTGGCCAAGGCCGCCTTGGAGGCGAGCACGCGCTATCTGGCCTATGACTTGGGGCCCAGCAAAATCCGCGTCAACTGCATCAGCGCTGGCCCGATGAACACCCTGGCCGCGCGCGGCATTGGCGGATTCACCGGGATGCTCAAGCACCACGCGGAGCACGCGCCCTTGAAACGCAACGTCGAGCCTTCGGAACTGGGCGACACCGGCGTGTTCCTAGCCAGCGATGGCGCGGCGGCCATCACCGGCCAAGTGCTGTACGTCGATTGCGGCTACCAGATCATGGGCATGTAGCCGGGTCCAGATTGGGCTTGGATTGAATTCCCCTTCATTGTGTCATGGCTCCTCGCCATGGCAATCGTCTCCCATTTGGCCCCCTTCCCGCCTGGCTTCAAGCCGGAGTGGCGGGATATGCTGGAAAAAAACGTGGCGCTTTACCGGCGCATGCCGGAGGATCTGACCTTGTGCGTGGAGGAATTGGTGCCGTGGTTCATCGAGAAGGTGAACTGGGAATGGGCCCCATGGGCTGGGCCCAAACCCAACGAGGAAATGGCCAAGGTCTGCGTGTCCTTTCTGGCGTGCGTGATGGTGGTCAACCGCTCCAAGAAAGACCTCGCGCACTTTCACACGTTTGTGTTTCACCCTTCTTCACTGAAAGACGACAGCGGCACATGGGCGGGCTGGGCCTCTCGATCGGGCAAAATCGAACAAAGCTGGCCCTCCACGCGCCAGGGCATGGAGGATGGGGAAGATAATTACTGTGTGACCCTTCATGAGTTTGCGCACATGATCGATTATCGCGACCGCACGTTTGAAAGCGTTCCTCATTTCGATTGTTCCGCCGCGAGGCGGGAATATGAGGCGTTCCTGAAGTCGGAGTATCAGGATATTTGCGACGCATGGGAAAAGTCCAGCGGGTGCAACGCGGTCCGTAAATATGCCACAACGGATCCAGCGGAATTTTTTACCTGTGCCACCGAGTCGTTCCTCGAGACTTCGTTGTTACTCGAGTTTTTGCGTCCCCAACTGTATGACTGGATGAAGCGGATTTATGGGATGGACCCGGCACGGTGGCCGGGGAGAGTGAGTGTGGCGGAACTGGAGGACAAACGGTTTCACCGGTTAGACGACTGGATGCGAGGGCATAATTGGAATGGCAAAAGCGCAGAAATGGATCCTTGGCCAAAAGGAGTAGCGGCCAAGGAATATTTTAGGTGGGCCGAAGAAAAAAAAGGACGGGATTGGCTCGAGGAACGGGATCGCATTGAGCGTGAAACCAAGGCGCGTCTTTTGCGCAAGTTCGGGGAAAAGGAGGCGAGGAGCCGTAAATGGAAAGAAGAGGAAGAACGAAAGGTCAAGGAGCGGCACCTGCTGGAAAACCGGACCGTCATCGTGGAGTTTCCCAACGGCATGCCACAGCTCAAGTACAAGCTGGTGGATGGCCATCGGGAAGGCGTTGTGCAGCGCTGGGATGAGAATGCCGTGTTAAGGGAAGAGGTGGAATACACACGTGGCCAAAAGCACGGCAAAGTCACCTATTATCACCCCGAGGGCCACGTTGAGGTGACCGGCTTTTATCAAATGAACCAGCGCGCGGGCGTGTGGCAAGGTTGGCATCAAGATGGCACGCCCAGTTACCGCTCGGAATATCGTGACGGCGAGTTGCACACTTGGGAGCAGTTCAATGCCAACGGCGAATCGCGCACCTATGGCAAAGTGAAGAACCGGTTTGGAAGGTAAAAAGTGTAAAGTCGAAAGTAAAAGGCACAACACAAACATCAAAAGTGCCGTGCACTCGCGCCGCTTTTGAATTTTGACCTGCGGCTTTTACTTTTTACATTTGCCCTTTTACTTCCCCCAAAAATTTCTCCACATCCTCCAACGTGTTATACCCATGCACCGCCATGCGCAAGCGGCCGGCGTGGTTCATTACGTGGATTTCGGCGGCTTCCAACGCAGCGTGGATGGCTTCGGCGCGTTCGTGGCGGATGGCGAGAATGCCGCTAAAATTGCCTTCGCGCTGCGCGGCCATCGGCGTTTGGCCGAGCTCACGCAGGCCGGTTTCCATTTGGGCGACGAGCGGATCGGCATGGGCGGCGATGTTGGCGATGCCGACGTTTTCCAGATAACGCAAGGCGGCATTGAGCGCGTAGATGGCGGCGTAGTTGGGCATGCCCACCGAGAAGCTGGCCGCGCCTGGTTTCCGCACGGTGCGTTCGAAGCGGTCGGCTTCAAAGGCGTTTTGCAAATGAAACCACCCGCCAGCGTGAGTGGTGAGGTCGCGGCCATTTTCCGGCACCCCGACCACGCAACCGCCATGGACGCCGAGGGTCCATTTGTGCGTGCTGGAGATGAGGATGTCGAAATCCGTGCAATCCAGTTCCACGCGGCCAAGAGCCTGAGTGACATCCACCGCTACCATTGCCTGCGGCGCATGCTCGCGTACCGCCTCGATAAGCGGGGTCCACTCGATACGATGCCCATTAAAAAAACTGACGAGCGAAACCTGCACGAGGCGAGTGCGGTCATTGAGCAGCGCCGGCAGGTCGTTGGCGTCGAGCAATCCGTCGCGGGCGGTCCACAGGCGGGTTTGCGGCGGCTCGGCGGCGTTGAGCCACGGCGTGGCACCGGCGGGGAAGTCAAGGTCGGTAATCACCACCTCATCATTCGCGCCAAGATGCAGCGCGTTTGCGAGCAGGTTGTACGCCTCCGAACTGCACGAGCAAAACGACACCTCATCGGTTTGCAAGCCCACCATGCGCGCGGCGACTTCGCGGCAGGCTTCCATCGTCTCGTTGTGCGGCACGCGCCCGCGCATGCCTAGGCCTTTGTCGCGCGCGTACTGCGCCAGCGCCTCGTGCACGCTCACCGGCGGGATGCTTTCGGCGGCAGTGTTCAGATAGGCCATCTCGGCCAGCGCGGGGAAATCTAGTTGGCGGGTTTCGTCAGTCAGCATTTTTGGGCAACAATTTCTTGGCGAGGTTGAGATAAGCAGCTTCGCCCGCCTCAAGGTCGGCGAGCGAAATAAATTCATCTTTCGTGTGCGCCTGCGCGATGTCACCGGGCCCGAGTACAATGGTGGGGATGTCGCGCGCGGCAATCTTGCTGCCGTCGCAGCCGAAGGGCACCACCTGCGTTTCGTCATCGTCCACCACCTCGCACGCGGCCTGCACCAGTGGATGGTCAGGCGCCGTCTCGAAGCTCGGACTAAAATGCGTCGGCTCATCAAACACCAGCCGCACATCGCCGAGGTCGCCGCAGCGGGCGCGGGTAAATTCCTCCAGTTCCGACAGCGTGGCGTGCCAGTCCTGCCCCGGCACGGTGCGGATGTCGATGGAGATGGTGCAGCGTTCGGGCACGATGTTGATGCCGCTGCCGCCGTCAATCAGCCCGATGCTTCCGGTGCTCGGCTCAAAGCCCTCGGCGGTGTATTCGCCCAGCCGCGTGTCAAAAAACTCCGCCATCGCCGGAATCGCCTTGGCCATGCCCACGATGGCGTTGGCGCCGTTGCGCGGCTCGCTGCTGTGAGCGGCCCGGCCCTCGGTGTGGATGGTGAACCGGCAGCTGCCCTTGCAGCCGCGCACGACCTTTAGAGCGGTGGGTTCGCCGACCACGGCGAAGTCCCACGGGTCGTTGGCGTCGATCAATAACATAATTCCTCGATATTTGTATTCTTCATCGACAACGCAGCCGACGGTTAAAGCGCCCGACCAATCATCCTGCCCTCGCAGGCGCAACAGCGTGGCGAGCATCGCGGCAAGGGGCCCCTTCATGTCCGTGGCGCCGCGGCCCCAGAGTCGGTCCTCGCGGATTTCGCCGCCGGTGGGGTCGATGGTCATGCCGGCGATGCTGACGGTGTCGGTGTGTCCGTTGAAAAGCAGGTGCGGTCCGCCGCCGTTGCGGATGGTGAAGCTGATGTTGTCCCGGTTCTCGAGGCAGGGTTGGCGGATGGGCTCGAGGTCGTGTTTGCGTCCCCAGTTTTCGAGCCAGTCAACCACGGGTGCCTCTCCGGGGCTGTCGGCATCGTAGGCGGGGTTGACGCTGGGAAGACGCACCAATTGCTGGGCAATCTGGGTGGCGGCAACAGGCATGGGTTGTTGGTTCAACGGAAAATGAGATACAGGCTGGCGAGGATGACGATCAGGATGATGAGGATCAACAGGCTGTTGCGGGTAGAGACGAGCAGGTCGTTGGTATGGTCCAGCTTTTGGAGTAGGCGCCGTTCAAAATCAGTCTCCCCGGCTTGTGGCTGCTCGTCTTTAGCCACGCGAACCCCGTCGGGGCTGAAGATAAGTTGATACACGGCAAACAACAGCACAACCCCAAGGGCGATCAGGAAAATGGTGTCATCCTCCGTTTGAGCCAGCATGGGCGCGATCACCGGCGCACTTTATGGAGTTGGCATTGGATTGAAAACGGAAATAATCCGCGCGTGGACCCTGTCGAGCCCTTGCCCACGCCGGATGTCCATCATTGGGAATCAGCCCAAGGATGGACCGTCCTTCGGAATGCCCGGGAAGCCTACGCGGAGCTGGAGAAAATCCGACCCGAACTGCAGGTGCACCCACTCGTGCAGTCAGCGTGGCTGGATGCCTGGATCACCGGTCAGGAGTGGGGCAAGGCGATTGACATGGCGCAGACCTTGACCACCGATTTTCCCCAAGAGCCGGGCTTCTGGCTCCATTTGGCCTACGCCACCCGCCGTGTTGAGGAAGGCGGCTTGGATCAGGCACTGGAAGTGTTGTCGTCCGTCAAGGATGAGTTTCCCCAGGAATGGATCATCCCCTACAACATTGCCTGTTACCTTTGCCAAATGGAAAACCTTCCCGACGCCAAGGCAAACCTCTCCCGCGCCATGGTCATCGACGGCAACAAAACCCGCGCCACAGCCCTGAGCGACGACGACCTGATGCCCCTCTGGCAATGGGTTAAAAAGCTCTAACCGGTCACCGCAACGATCGCAGATATTCCACCAAATCCGCCGCTTCCTGTGCCGTCAGGTTTTGAATAATGCCCACCGGCATGGCGGACAATTTACTGGGCCGAATGCTCTTGATATTGGTGAAAGGAATTTGATGTTCCTTCAAGGCGGCATCGCGCAAGAAAATTCCCTCCTTATCCCGGTGACGAACGAAGCCGGAGACGGGCTCCCCCTTTTTCAATTCCACAAGTTGCAATACGTACTCCGGATGAATGTGTTTCGAGGGGCGCAAAATCTGGTCCAAGATTTGCCCGCGATTGTGCCGCCGGCCAAGGCCCGTTAGATCCGGCCCAAAGTCGCGACCTTTCCCCTCAGCCCGATGACAGTTGAGACACAAAAGATCCGCACGCCAAAACAGTTGCCGACCGCGCCCTGCATCACCTTGCACCACCAAAATCTTCGAGGGATTGGGCGTGAACCCAATCTTATCAGACATCATAAGATGTGTTTGATAACGAAGGAAAAGATCGCTGATGTTCGGATCACGAATCTGGGCGGCCTCTGTGCGAGCGGCGCGAATGTTGAGTTGTTCGGGGTCCTCCCCTTCCAGTGCATCGGCGAGCAATGCGGCATTCTCCGGCTTGGCCAGGAGCGTATTGAGGGCGCTGATCTTGCCGGTTTGAAAGGCTTTTAACGTATCGGCCTGCGCGGAGGCGACGGGCTCGAGGCCGCTGGCGGGCATGGCGCTGATCCAGTCGCGCATGAGCTGGAGGGCGCGGGTGTCGACCGCGTTGGAGCCGATGCGCGGCATGCGGCCGGGGCCAAGGCGCGCCATGCGATGGTACAGCGTGGAGCGGTGCGGATCGCCGCTGCGGATGACCATGGCGTCCTTGATGCCCAGTGTGCCCTGAGTGGGCGGGTGATTAACCAACTGCGTCTTGTCCAACGACAATTCAAGGCGCGTTTCAAACACCGCCGTGCCGCCGCCGCCGCGCCGGTGGCAATGGGTGCAGTTGAGCTGCAGGTAAGTGCGCGCGCGCTGATCGAGATCGGCCTTCGGGTTGTACGGATCGGCAATGGGCGGGTGCTTGGGCAACGGCTTTTTGAACCAGCCGTCTTTGACCAGAGTTTCAAGCTGTTCGTCGCCGTCGAGTTGCGGTGGGTTGAAGGCGAGCAGGTTGGCGCTGCGGTTGTTGTGGCACTGCATGCACTCGGCGCGGCTGGCGTGGCGCCAGGTAAGTTTGCGGTGCCCGAGATTGAACACGCGGTTGCGGCCTTCGTTGGGCGCGAGCCGGGCATCGGTCTGGGCGTCATTCCAAATGTAATTGTACGCGTGCCACTCGTCGTTGTGTCGATGGAGCACCTGGGTTTCAAGGCGTTGAGGTTTGCCTTTGATTTTGAGCGACACCGTCTTGGCAATCACGCTGCCGTCAGGAAACCGGAAATGGTTCTTGAGGTAACCGCGGTAGGGATCGTTACGCTCGAAGAGATCGATCTGCTCCCGGCCCGGCACGGCCATCACACGAGTGCTGGTGGTGCCATCGGCCCAGCCGTGGGCGTTGATTTGGTACGGCAGCACGCCGGGATTGGGCTTGAGCGATTGGGTGTTGGCGAAGAGGCCGGTTTCGCTGAGGCGTTGCGGAAACTTCGCCTGCCGTCCGCCGGCTTCATTGGATTCCAGCCGGTAAATGCCGCCGTCGTAATCCACCACATAAAGTTCCCCGTCGCCATCGACGCCAAAACAAATGATCCGCAAAGCCGTGTCCATCAGCTCCTGATGCCAGATGATTTGCCGGTCGTAACCGAGTCCCCAAATTTTGCCGGTGACAT
>CEVA01025574.1_pt1 | contig 81918 bp, 75 predicted proteins | sample 361521 | NCBI WGS metagenome assembly CEVA01 (sample SAMEA2622823, study PRJEB7988) | marine metagenome | isolation source: saline water (ENVO:00002010), including | reverse complement strand
CTTCAGCCCGAAAGGCGACCGATTGGTCGCGGGCGGTGCGGACGGGGAAGTGCGGGTAATTGACTTCGCCTCGCGCAAGGTTACGCAGCAGCTGCCGTTGCACTCGGACTGGGTGAACGCGGTGGCATGGGATAACAACGGCTCGCGCATCGCCACCGCCAGTCGTGACCACACGGCGAAGGTTTACAGCCTCGCCGCGGGCAAGTCGCTCGCCACGTATGCCGGGCACGGGAAGAATGTTCGCGGCGTGGCGTTTCACCCGAAATCGGTCAACGAGGTTTTCACCTCCGGCATGGACAAGAAGCTGCGGCAGTGGAAAGTGTCGGACAACAAGACTGTGCGCGAGATTGGCATCGGCGGCGAACTCTTCAAGCTGGCGCGGGCGGGTGAGGCGATTTTTGTGCCCGCCGCCGACCACCACATTCGCCGCTTCCAAACCCCCGGCCAACCAAAGCAGACCGGCGACTACCAACTCGACGACTGGGCGGTGAGCGTGGCGATTTCGCCCGACGGCAAACGACTGGCTGCCGGCGGCTTCGACGGCAAAGTGCGTTTGTGGAATCTTGAGGATGGAAAAGTAGAAAGCACATTCACCGCCCTTCCCGGATTCAAACAGGCCACAGAAGACCACTAATCAAGAACGGACTATCTTGCAGCAACTGCTTTTTGCCGGGATTCACCAAGCCCTGTAATCCCAAGCTCAACCACATCGCCCGGCTTCAGGAAGCGTGGGGGATCAAACCCCAAACCCACCCCGCTCGGGGTGCCGGTGCTAATCACGTCACCCGGCAACAAGGTCATGAACTGGCTCAGATAATGGACGAGGTGTTGCACGCCGTAGGCCATGTCATTCGTGTTGCTATTCTGAAGCATTTCGCCATTTACATTCAGCCACAAGTCCAACGCCTGTGGATCCGGCACTTCGTCCGTCGTGGCCACATATGGGCCAATCGGCGCAAATGTGTCGCAGCTTTTGCCTTTCACCCACTGGCCATGCCGCTCCAATTGAAACGCCCGTTCACTGTAATCGTTGTGCAAAACATAGCCAGCCACATGATCCAGCGCATTCGCCTCCTCCACGTAGCTGGCTTTCTTGCCAATCACAAATGCCAACTCCACTTCCCAGTCGGTCTTTTCACTGTTCCGAGGGATGACGATGTCATCATTCGGCCCCACGATGGCACTGGTTGCCTTGAAAAATATCACCGGCTCGGGAGGTAATTCCATGCCCCCTTCCTCCGCGTGGGCTTTGTAGTTCAGGCCAATGCAAATCAATTTGCTCGGCCGCGCCACTGCTGGGCCCAGCCTTTCCTCCGCTCCGAAGGTCGGCAACCCCTCCTGCCTTTCCAGCCATTGAATCAGCCGGGCAGGGCCATCCGTGCCAAAGAATGATTCACCGTAATCCTCTCCAAAGGCACTCACGTCCACCCGCGTGCCATCCTCGCGGAGCACACCCGGCTTTTCCTCACCCGGATTTCCAACTCGTATCAGTTTCATTTTATCTTATGTAAAGTGTCCCGCCGTCCACGGGGTAAGGGCAGCCCGTAATAAATGACGCCTCGTCGCTACAGAGAAACACCGCCATCGCCGCCACCTCTTCCGGGCGGCCCATGCGACCCACCGGCTGCGACTCTGACAATTTCTGGAACATTTCATCCACGTTGTTAGGGTAGTTCTTTTTGATGAAGCCGTCCACGAACGGCGTTTGAATTCGCGCCGGCAGGATGGCATTGCAGCGAATGTTTTGCTTCAGGTAATCACGTGCCACCGAGTAGGTCATGGTCAACACAGCCCCCTTGCTTGCCGAATATGCAAACCGGTCGTCAATCGCCATCACGCTCACCGTCGAGGCGATGTTCACAATGGCCCCGCCCTTATCCTGCATCAACTCCACCCCGGCCTTCAGGCAGTTGTAAACCCCCTTCACATTCACTCTCAGCACGCGGTCAAAATCCTCCTCCGAGGTATTCAACACATTGCCCACATGCGCCACCCCCGCATTGTTTACCAGACAATCAATCCCGCCGCGTTCACCTGCCACGCGCCCGAACACCTCGCGCGTCTCCGACTGGCTGGTCACGTCGCACCGGTGAGCCGCCGCCGTGCCATCTGCCGCCTCAATTTCAGCCACCGTTTCCGCCCCGCCCGCCTCGTCCAAATCAAGGATATCCACCACTGCGCCCTGCCCCGCAAATGCCTTGGCAATGGCCCGACCGATGCCGCTTCCTGCGCCGGTCACCACCGCATTTTTGCCTTCCAGAGAAAACATGGCCCGGACTCTGCTCAAACCCGTCTCTCGAGGCAAGTTTCAACGTTGTTTCCCTGAATTCCATTGTCTTGACCACGTCTTATTTTTGGGCGAACCTGTGGCCGTGGGGCGTGGGTGCCCTGTGTCAACAATGATGCCATGAAACCTGTGGTTCAACTTTTTCTCGGAATGGCTCTCGGGCTGTTTGCATCCCTTCCCTCCAATGCCAACCCCGGTCAGGTGGACAAGCTCATCAAGGCCGACAACGCCAAACATGAGCGCGGCATCACCCAGACCGCTGGGGGCATCAACGACATGGCCTTTTTGCGCCGCGTCACCGTCGATCTGATCGGGCGCATCCCAACCCATAAGGAGATCAAGCAATACCTCGCTTGGCCCGCCACTGAGCGTCGTGCGAAGCTGGTGGAAACGCTCCTGACAGAGGCCCGCTACGCCGACCGCTGGACGGTGTTTTTTGCCGACATCCTCCGCATTCGCAGCAACGCCACCGGCGGCAATTCACTTTTGGCCTACATGCACAAGGCCGTGCGCGAAAACCGCCCGTGGGATGAGTTGGCCCGGGAGATGATTTCCGCCAACGGCACCACCGGCAAGGTTCCGGCCGTCGGTTTCATCTTGGGCGAAGACGCCGATCCCATGTCGTTGGCGGCGGCCACCAGCCAAATGTTTCTGGGTGTGCGCATGCAATGCGCGCAGTGTCACAATCACCCGTTTGATGTCTGGAAGCAAAAACAGTTCTACGAGTTGGCCACCTACTTCGGCAAGACACGCCGGGTCGAGAATCAATTCTCCCGTCGGGTTTATACCACCGAAGCCAAGGACACCACCGTTCTTTGGCCGCCCGAACGCCGTAAGCCACCGGAGCGCTTTCCGGTCGCACCCAAGTTCCCCATCGATTTTGATGAGTACACGGAAAAGCCCAGTTTCGTGAAGCGATTGGAAGCCAAGCGGGAGGCCATCCGGATCGCTCAAACAAAGGGCGCCGAGGGCAAACAACTCGACGATCTTCTTGATGATGTCGACACCACCAAAGCCTTTACCAAGGCCGGCTTCAACCGTGACGTGGCCGAGGAAGCCAAGGCCCAGACCCGCGCCTTGGACGTGGTCGGCGACCTCTACAAACAAAGTGTCGACCGCACCACCTTGTCCAAGCTCATCACCCACCCCTACAACCGCTATTTCTCGCGGAACATGGTCAACCGACTCTGGGCTGAGCTGGTGGGCCGCGGATTTTATGAGCCCGTCGACAACTTTCAGGACATCGTCAGCCACAAACAAACGCTCAACTACCTGTGCGAGGAATTCGTCGCTCAAGGGTACGATGTCAAATGGCTCATCAGCACCATTGTGCAAACTCAAGCCTACGCGCGCGGACACCTCGGCGACAGCCATACCGTGGAGGAAATTCGTCACGCAGAGGAGGCCTTCACTGCCACCCGGCAACGGCGAATGATCAGCGAAGTCCTGTACGATAGCGTTGTCATAGCCGGACACCTCACCGATTACAAGTGGCCGGCCGGCGTAAACATCCGCACCTACACCGAGCGCGTGCGGATACCCATCGGCCCCGTGGAGGGCGGCGAAAGCCAGCCCGGCACCGCGTCGCCCCTACCTCCCTCGGGACAACCCAACATGCAGCCCAGCATGATGGCCATGAAGGCTGGTGGAGGCTATGACCTTGAAAACCAGATCTCACTCAACTTTGATGAATTGTTGAAGAGCGAGCTCAAGAAGGATCTTGAGTCCATGAAACAAATGAGCGACGCCGAGTTGGAGCGTCAGCGCCGCATGCAGGAAATGGCCATGCAGCGACAGGCCAACAACCCGCGCATGCGCTACAAGAGCGAGTTGGTGGAGCGCAAAGTAGACGACAATCCACGCTTTGGCAGCACCATGCGGATGGCCACGCCAGCCCCGCCCGCGCACTTCCTGCGCGTGTTCGGCCAGCCCGCCCGTGACGGCCTCGGTCAGTTCCGTGACGAGACTCCTTCCATGCGGCAGCAACTGATGATGCTCAATGGCAAGGCCACCCACGAAGCTTCTCGGGTGGGGCCGTTCGAGCCCATGTATAAACTCCTCGGCGTCGACAAGCAGAACGTCGATGGCGCCATCCGGCTGGCCTATCTGGAGATTCTCACCCGCCAGCCCGATGCGGAGGAATTGGCCTTTGCCAAGCAAGTCGTTGGCACTGGCAAACCTGCAATGGACGGCATGGCCGACCTTCGCTGGGCCCTGTTTAACAGCAACGAATTCCGATACCTCCCGTAATTGAAATCGGTTTAACCAAAAAATAAGGAGCACAAATGAACCAAGGATGCCTTGACTACCAAATGACGCGGCGCCGCATGCTGGGACTCTCCAGCGCCACGCTGCTCGGCATGCCCATCGCCCAAATGCTGGCGCGAGCGGGAGAAACCAAGAACGCCAAGTGCGATCACGTCATCCTCTTCTGGAACGGCGGCGGCATGAGCCACATCGACACGTGGGATCCCAAACCGGGCCGACCCGTGGCGGGTGAGTTTGATCCCATCGCCACCTCGGCCGATGGCATTCAGATCAGCAGCATTTTCCCCAAACTGGCCAAGCAGATGCATCATGCCGCACTGGTCCGCTCGATCGCCGGCACCAACGGTGCCCATGGCCGCGCCTCCTACCAGTTGCAAACCAGCTACAACCAGAGCGGCAACCTTGTGCATCCGGGCATCGGCTCGATCGTAACACACGAGAAGGAGCGCCTTGGCGACCTGCCGTCTTTCATCACCATCAGCGGTAATGCGCGCCGCGCCGGTTATCTCGGCCAGCGCTGCGAGGCCTACTATGTTGGCCGCCCCGGCGAAAAGGATCCCTACCTCGCCTTCCCTGCCGGCATCACCAATGTGCGCGGCAACAAGCGTCTGGATATCCTCAAGCAAATCAACCTGCGCAAACAGGCCAAGCTTAGCGCCACGGAGTTGAAGGCTGTTGACACCGCCACACGCGAAGCCGTCAACCTCATGCGCAGCCCCACACTCAAGTCCTTTGAGCTTGAGAAGGAGGATCCCATGACCTTGGAGCGCTACGGCGACACGGACTTTGGACGGGGTGCCCTGCTCGCCCGCAAGCTGGTGGAAACCGGCGTTCGGTTCGTGCAGATCAACCGCGGCGGGTTTGACACACACAACAATAACTTCCCCGCCATGCAAAACCACGGCGACGTGATGGACCCGGCGCTGGCCTCTCTCATCGAGGACCTTGCCGCCAGCGGCAAGCTCGCCAGTACCATGGTTATCATGCTCAGTGAATTCGGCCGCACCCCGCGCATCAACAACAACGCCGGGCGCGACCACTGGGCGCGGTGCTTCAGTTGCTTCATGGCTGGCGGCGGCATTCAGGGTGGTCAGGTCATTGGCAAATCCGACGAGGATGCCATGGGCCCCGCCGAGAGGCCCGTAAACCCGAACGATCTCCACGCGACCATTTGTCATGCGCTGGGCATCGACCACACCAAGGAAGTCGAGACTCCGCTCGGCCGTCCCATGCGTCTCATTAGCGAGGGTGCCAAGCCGGTGATGGAACTCTTCGGCTAGAAAACCGATCCTCAAGACGCCCCGCCAATGCTCCGGCGGGGCGTTTTTTGTGCTCAAAATTATCAGTCTTACTCAAATTCCGCTCAATTTCCGGGAAAAAATGCCGATAACAACTTGAAGCCAGAGAGGGAATGCCCCCATTGTGCTGACCGATCAAAATGAAAGGGCATTGTTACATGTTCCCCGCCGTTGTCGCGTGGGGATTCGTGGGTTGCGTGTCGCCCGATACGAAACCCGCCAGCAGCCTCAGTGTGCCTGCCCGTTTCAGCACGGCATCAACCAACGCGCCCGTGGCCAACGGCTGGCTGACTGATTTCAACGCTCCTCGTCTCGAATCACTTGTCCGTGAAGCTCTGGAAAACAATCCGGACATCAGGCTCACAGCCGCCCGCTTGAAAACTTCCGTGGCCGAGGCACGCATCGCCGGCGCAGATCGAAAGCCACAAATAGAGGCCAGCTTCAATGCCTCACGAACCAAGCGCAGCAGCAGCACGGGGTTCAAGTTGAACACCAGCCGTGCCAACCGCTTCGGCCCCAGCCTGAACCTGTCCTGGGAACTGGATGTCTGGGGCCGGCTGGCCGACGCCCGCGCCGCCGCCCATCTCGACGCGGAACAAGCCGCCGCCAACTTGGAAGCGGCCCGTTTGTCCCTTGCCGCCAACACCGCCAAGGCCTGGTTCGATGCCTCCGAAACACATCTCCAAGTCCAACTTGCCAACCGTACCCTGGACAGTTACGAGAAAAATCTAACCGTCCTTGAAGAAGGTCTACGGCGAGGCCTTGTCGAGGCACTCGACGTGCGCCTGATGCGCACCAGCGTCCAGAACGCCCGCAACCAACTCGCTCTTCGAAAACGCCAACACGACGGTGCCCGGCGCACACTCGAAGTCCTGGCAGGCCGGTATCCCAGAAAGGAACTGGAAGCCTCCGCTGCCCTGCCAAAAATGGAAAAAACAGTCCCCACAGGATTGCCCTCGGGATTGCTCGAACGCCGGCCCGACATCATTGCCGCGCAAACCAAGTTCAACGCCACGCACCGGCGCGTAGCCGCGGCCCGCAAGGCTTTACTACCCAAGATCAGCCTCACCGCCAGCGGCGGCACATCCAGCGATGAGTTGAAGGACGTCCTCGATATCGACCACAACGTCTGGTCCTTGGTCGCAAACCTCACACAACCTCTTCTGAATGGCGGACGACTTCGGGCGCAGGTTGACCGTGCCCGCGCATTGCGCGAAGAGGCACGTTTTGAATTCATCCAAGCCGCACTGGCAGCATTTCAGGAAGTGGAAACCTCACTCGCTGCGGAAATGTTTCTGAAGGAACAAGTCGCCGCCCTTGATGAAGCAGCAGCCGAGGCGCGCAAGGCAGAAGCGCTTGCTCTGTCCGAATATCAAGCTGGCCTAGTGGAAATCATTGCCGTGCTGGAGGCGCAGCGGCGAAGCTTCGACGCCCAACGGTCCCTGATCGAGATGCAAAACGAAAGGCTGCAAAACCGCGTTGATCTTTACCTCGCACTCGGCGGCCCCTTCGAAAGTGCCCCCGAAAAGTGAAGGACAAGCGTAAAGAACTCGCCCACGACAAGGCGGAGAAGCCCCATACGGGTGGCCATCTGCTGCGCGCGGTTGTGGGATTGCTCGTAGGCGGGACGATTCTTGGCGGCAGCGCGTTTGCAGCCTGGCATTTCTGGAACACCCGACCTCTCACCCGGCCCATGTCCAAGGCGCGCCCCCCATTGCAGGTAGAGGTCATCCCGCTACAACCGATCGACTTTGCCGTGCGGGTTCCATCGCAGGGACGGGTCAAGGCCCGGGCGGTCAGCGGCATTGTTCCGGAAGTCACGGGGCGCATCGTGAAGATCGCCGCGGATTTTCGGGAAGGCGGTTCCTTCGAGCCCAGCCAGCCTCTTGTGTGGCTGGATCCCACCAACGCCATCCATGCCATCGCAGAGGCCAACGCAACCGTGCGCCAACTTCAGGCCAAGCTGGACCTCGAGCGCATCAATCGCTCCAGTTACACCAATGCCGTCACCCTCGCTCAGGCTGAGCTTCGCAAGACAGAGGCCGCGCTTGAACTCGCGCACGCCAGGCAAGCCGCAGCGATCGCCAGCCTCAAGCTCCTCGGCACTTTTGACAACTCGACCCCTTTGGCCCGGCACGAGCCACAGGTGAAAGAATCCACCGCCACGGTCCAGTCCGCCGCCGCGGAACTGGCCAAGGCGTTGGCAGATTTGAAACAGCGCCCATCCCGGATGGAGGCGGAGCTGCAGGCGCAGATCGACGCTGCCGGAGCTCGGCTGAGCCGCGCCCAAACCGACTTGGCCCGAACGATCATTCGCGCCCCCAGTTTCGACGGCCGCATTGTGGAAAAGAGCGCCGACGTGGGACAGCATGTGTCCACCAGCACCACCCTTGCGCGTGCCATTGCGGTGGATTACGCCGAAGTGCGCCTGCCCATATCCCGGAGCCTTCTCGCGCAGATTGAGATGCCCAGCATTTCTGATTCCACAAACTCCGGCCCGGTCGTCGACATTCATCTTCCAACCAGCGATTCAAACAGTCCGCCCGATTGGACCGGCCGTATTGAACGTACCGAGGCGCGTGTAGATCGTTCCAGCCAGCAACACTTCCTGATTGCCCGAGTCAATGCTCCCTTTGCGCAACCTCCGTTCCTTCACGAGGGACTTTTCGTTCGGGCCCGCATCCATGGCCGCGTGCATACAGGCGTCTTTGAAATTCCCCGAGTCGCCGTACGCCGTGGTGGCGAAATCCTTCTGGTTGACCAGGAGAACCGTTTGCGCCGAGTCCGCATGGCCGAGGCATTATGGCGGGATGAAAGGAAAATCCTGATCCGCGAGGTCATCCAAGACAATAAGCGACGCCCCTTGCGTGCTGGCGAACGGCTGTGCATTAGCAACGTGGATTATGCCCCGGAGGGCGAACTTGTAGTCCCCAACCGCGATGGCAAACCCCTGCCCCGGAGCCGGCCAAAGGGGCAAAAGCGGCCCGGCAAGGCGCATTTCAGCAAGCAATGAACGCCTTGATCGCATGGTTTGCCCGGAATGGCGTGGCGGCCAACCTGCTGATGGCATTCATCATCTTGGCAGGCTTGAATGGCATTGTAAACCGGCTGCCCGTGGAGGTCTTCCCAGATTTTGGCGCGGACGAGGTTGAGGTGCTCGTTAACTACCGAGGCGCCACGCCCGAGCAAGTGGAGGAAGCCATCGTGCAACCGATCGAGATGAGCATCGGCGATCTGGTGGGAGTCGAGGAGATCCGCAGCACGGCCTCCGAGGGACGGGCCAGCGTGGATATCGAGGTGGCACAGGATCACGATCCCGCCGAGCTACGCAACGACATCAAAAACCGGGTTGACGGCATCACCTCTTTTCCCGAGGGCATTGAGCCACCCGTTGTCCGCTTGGAGCAAAGTTTGCACGAGGTCTTGACCTTAATCCTACACGGCGACCTGTCGGAGAATGACCTTCGAAAGCTCGGCGAACAGGCGCGCGATGAAATCGGCCGACTGGAGGGCATTTCGCGCGTGAAAATGCGGGGGGTGCGCAACTACGAAATTGCCATCGAGGTTTCCGAGACCGTGTTGCGTGAGCACGGCTTAACGCTGCAAGATGTGGCCGACGCCGTACGCCGTTCCGCGGTGGATATTCCCGGCGGAAACATCCGTACCCACGCCGGGGACATTCTCGTGCGTACCGAAGGCCGTGCGTATGTACAGGCTGAGTTTGAGCAAATCATCATCCGGCCCCGGGAGGACGGCACACACCTGACCTTGGGTGAATTGGCGACAATTTCAGACGGATTCGAGGAGGATGAGGCCATCATGAAATTCAATGGCCGCCGATGCATCGTTGTACATGTGGCCCGTACAGGGAACCAGAATGCCCTGGAAATTGCCGCCAAGGTGAAGGGTTTTCTGGTTGATTACCGTGCACGACTCCCCGAGGGCGTGGCCATCGACCTTTGGAATGACCGAGCCTCCATCGTCTCCAAGCGATTAAACACCCTTTCCGACAGCGCCCTGTACGGCGGCATTTTCATCATCACCCTGTTAGGGCTCTTTCTCAGGCCGGCGGTAGCACTTTGGGTTTGTGTGGGTATCCCTGTGGCATTCATGGGTGGCTTTGCACTAATGCCGTGGCTGGGTGTCTCCATCAACCTGTTCACCCTTTACGGGTTCATTCTGGTCCTGGGAATTGTCGTCGATGACGCCATCGTCACCGGTGAGATTATCCATGTGCACCAGCAGCGCGGCGGCAACGGGCTTGATGCAGCCATCCGAGGGACGCAGGAAATCGCCGTGCCCGTGATCTTTGGTGTGCTCACCACGGTCATCGCCTTCACGCCCTTGATGATGGTTGAGGGGAGGCGCGGCCTCATCTTCATGCAGATTCCAGCCGTGGTCATTCCTGTCCTCCTTTTCTCGCTGGTGGAATCCAAGCTCATCCTCCCCGCCCATCTGAAATACCTTTCCACCGGGAAACCCAAGCGCGAAAAACTCAACCCACTCGCCCGCATCCAGCGTACTTTCGCGGATGGCTTGGAATGGTTTGTTGAGAAGATTTATCAGCCCGTTCTTTCCCTGGCGTCACGCCATCGCTATGTCACCCTTTGCCTGTTTCTCGGCGTTGGAGGAATGGTGTGCGCCTATACCTATTCCGGCCATATCAAATCCATCTACTTCCCACAGATAGACAGCGAATATGGCACCGTACGGCTGATCATGCCTCAAGGCACGCCGCTGGAGGTAACGGGTGACAAAATTGACCAAATCCGGCGTGCCACAATTGAACTGCGGAAGGATTACACCGGGGAGTTCATGGATCCAAACACGGGTAATATATCGCGTCGCAGCCTCATCGAGGACATTCTGATCACGACCGGTGGCGCAAACATTGCCGGAGTTCGTGGACGCGCCGAATCAGGCACACCCCACATCGCCGAGGCCTCTTTCCACATGGTCCCGCCGGAGGATCGCGGCGGCTTTCTTGACGCCCGCATCCGTGATGCCAACACCCGCACCCTCATCGGCGAATTGCGAAAAAAAATCGGCCCCATTCCCGGTGCGGAGGAACTGACCACCCGAGCAGTCATTGGCCGGTTTCGCGAACCCATCGCCATCCTGCTCAAGATGCCCTACGTGCAGCGCACGGCCGAGGAGGCTGCGCAGGACTTGCAGTCAGCCGCCAATGCCATCAAGGCTGAGCTGCGCCGACATCCGGGATTGTTTGACATCAATGACACCTTTGAACGATCCAAGGAGGAAGCCAAGCCCGACCTCAAACCCAGCGCCATGCAGCGAGGATTCACCCGGCTGGAAGTTGGCCAACAAGTCAGCGGTGCCTTCTTTGGCCACGAGGCTCAACGTGTCCAGCGAGGGCAGAACGAAATCCGCGTGATGGTCCGCTATCCCCGCGCTGAACGCGAAAGCCTGGCCCACCTTGAAGCCATGCACATCCGCGCGCCCGACGGCGCCGACACACCATTAGCCGAAATTGCCGACATTCGAATCGGGAGCAGTTACACCGCCATTCGCCGCACCGACCTTGCGCGGACGCTCATGGTCTTTGCCGATGCCGACAAGGAAAAAGCCAACCTGGAAGAAATCCGGAAAGCACTCGACAAGAAACTCGCCACCATCGTCGCCCCCTACCCCGGCATGATGTACAGCTTCGAGGGCGAAGGCCGTGAACGGCGGGAATCTTTTGATGCCCTGCACATCGGTGGCGTCATGGTGCTCCTCGGCATTTACGCCATGCTCGCCATTCCCTTTCGCAGTTATCTCCAGCCGCTCATCGTTATGAGCGTCATTCCCTTCGGGCTTGTCGGTGCGGTGTTAGGCCACATGGTCATGGGCGCGCCCATCAGCATCATGAGCGCCTTTGGCGCGCTGGCGCTGTGTGGAGTCGTGGTCAACGACTCCCTGGTCATGGCCCACTACATCAACCGCAGCCGTGATGAGGGCCTGCCCCTGCTTGAAGCCGTCCGGACCGCCGGCGGCGCACGCTTCCGCCCCATCCTCCTCACCAGCCTCACGACCTTTGGCGGCATCCTGCCCACCATGTTTGAATCCAGCACTCAGGCCAAATTTGTCATCCCCATGGGCATTAGCCTCGGCTGGGGCATCCTCTTCGCCACCTTCATTACCCTCTTACTCATCCCCATTTGCTACCTTATTCTCGAGGATATCCGCAGCCTATTTTCCCGCTACTGGGCTTGGCAAACCGGTCGCAAACCCTCCCCGGCCCCAACCTGAACTTGATTCTGTTAGCAATTCAAGTTAGTATGCTAATTGATGATGCTGGCGGTCATTGAGATTTTCCTGGAGCTACTCATTGAGGTCATGTTCGAAGGCGCCATTTGCAGCTTCTTCTGTCTGCTGGGCGACTTCCTGTCCGCTATGCTGGAAAAAGCCAGTGATGCCGCAGAGGCCGTCAGCGACGCCGCCGCCACCGCCAAGGCCGGCTGTGGAATGTTCGTCCTACTGCTCGTCATGGGTGCCGGCACCGGCTGGGTCATCTCCGAGGTGTTTCCGGAAAAAATATTCGCCTCCATCCCCATCACCGGCATCAGTCTTTTGATCACCCCACTGTTAATGGGCGGCCTAATGAGCCTGTGGGGTGCCTGGAAAGCCGACCATGACTACGGCGCCTCATTCATGGCCACTTTTATCGGGGGAGCCCTGTTCGGCTTTGCAGCCGCCGGCGCGCGGCTTATGATCCTGAGCTAAGTTTTAACATACATGACGAATCCTTTACCTCGAATAACAACAAAAATATAGACGCCATACGAAGTTAGGTTTAACTACTTTATTCGCCCAATAGTTTCAGCGCTAACTTTGCATCCTCTGCCATTTCCTTATTCGATCCTTTTGCGATCGCTTCAAGTTCCGCTTTCACTAGCAAAACAGCCTCCTTACTCGATTCGACAAGTATCACCAACACTTCTTCTTTAAATTCAGTGTCCTCTCCGGCTAGAACCGCCTTTACCACACTGGTAAATGAATCACTCGCGCCAATCATTAAAAGAGTTCGAAGCGCATTTCCACGCACGTCCATGTCATCATCATCAACCGCCAGGGTCTTCAAATCAACCAGAACCCCTGAATCTTGATACTGCCAAACCCCGATCAAGGAAACTGCAATATTTCGAATTTCCGCGGAGGAATCTTTCAAAAGCAGAGCAATCTTTGCTGCATGAGGTTTAGCTTTGTCACCCAGACTTGAAAGCTCATTAATTCCTTCAAGTCTAACGGCATCCGAATTGTCCTCGATTTTCACCAAGGCAGATTCCAGCGGATCAACTACTACGGCGTCCCTGTCGCCACAACCCATGAACAAATAATTGATGATCAAAAGCAAAATACAGCATGCCGGACCACCCAAATTCAAACTCGGGCCAAGTTTATTTAACACCACAATCATGTCTATTATAGAATTTGGTTAAAATTAATTTATTAAAAATAAGGAAGCGATCAATAGTTAACCACGAAACCGTCATGCTCCAACATGGGCTTGTTCTCAAGCTCTTAAGCGCATTCGTACATATTCAATCGGCCTTAAACTAACGAGGACTTTCAGCCGGCCCTTTTCCAGAAGGCTTGCCGTCTACTTTGTTGACAACAATTTTGTCTAACTTGGTCCCATCTTCACGCATCCATATATTGACAGTATGTACCCCAGCATCAGGAACCTCCAAAATAACTCTGCTGAGGCCATTCCCTGAATTCACCCAACCCCAACTTTTATTATTACGTCCGATTCCATATTTTGAATTCCTAGTAACCTGTTTTCCATTAATGCCGATATGCACGGAATCGCTGTTTCCTCCATAAGCACTCGCACAAGCCGTAAGAATTGAGACGTAATATTTGCCCCCACTCCTAAACTTAACATCGTAATCCAGTCGGGGCCCCGTAATGGCTTTTCCTGTCCCAACATGAGGAAGGGCCCCATCCTTGGATTTGTCCGGAAGTGCCTGCAACGCCTTTCCTCCGCTAGCCTTAGTATCTCCTATCAACTCCCAGTTCCGATTAAGGGCAGATGTTTTTTTCGAATAATTTTCTGCCTCCATGACTGCTTGTGTGGTGCTTGCGAGAAAAGCACCCCCAACTGACGCTGAATCATCCGGAATGGAGGGATCGCCACCACACCGGACAATTAATAGATACGTAGCAGTGCTCACACCACCCTTCTCTTTGCTGTGACGCCCCGTAATTTCACCACCACTGCCCATATCAGCATCATCTGCGGCCAAGGTACTTCCATCGGCGCGAACCACGTTGCCTTCATTGCTGTTGAGGAGTGCCATTGTATTTTTGTTATCCGGATCCGTATCCGCACCGAGCCATCGAGTGGAAATGAGGTCGCCCGAGGTATTGCGAGTCAAAGCCAGCACGGAGAATTCGCGCTGCACATCTGCGCCCTTACAGAGGTTATAGCTAATGGCATTGCACTGCACCCCCGTGGCAGGCGTGACTGCGGCCCATGCATCACCGGCCTCCTCACTGCCAGCCTTCATCGCCGGATCACAGGGAGACGCGAGCACATCGGAATTCTTGAGCGCGTCCTTCATGGCAGGCAAGGCATAAACCGTTCCAGGATGCCACTTAGCCGCATCTCCTCCCTTCCACTGCACTGCAGCATTACGCGGGGTTAGTTGCCAGGGAAGCCGTTGATCATTTTCGCCGGCATAGGAGTTAAATGCCTTACCGACCTGGGCAAGGTTGCTAACACAGGCAGCTCGCGATGCCTTTCGCTTGGCGTTCGCCATGGCAGGAAGCAACAGACTGGCAAGTATGCCAATAATGGCAATAACAACTAGCAACTCAATAAGTGTGAAACCGTAATTATACGGAGATATCCTTTTCATAATAATGTTGATTCAAACGCCAAAAATCGACCTAGGTGTTGATGCTTGGCGGCTACATCACGCATTTTAAAAGCAAGAAACATGCCAAGGACATCTATGGAAATTTTTATCATACCCCCCTAAATTACTTCATCCGCGAGGAATGGGAAGCAATTGCTTTGCGTGAAAATGACGCAATTCATGAATTGCCTGCGTCCGTCAACGACCTTTTCGGCCACGCTTGGGGCTAGCCAGTTTTTTATCAGCCAAGTCCATAATGTCCGCAGCAAATGCATCCACATCTTCCTCCGTAGTGTCCCAGGCACACATGAGCCTCGCATCGCGGTCACCGTATAGGGTGTAAAAATGCCAGCCGCGCCGGTGCAGAGCGGCATTCAACTCCGGTGCCATGTCGATGAACACAGCGTTGGCTTGTGTGGGGTGCAGGAAACTCATTCCTTTCAATGCACGCCGCAATCGTCGGGCCATGCGATTGGCATGTACAGCATGCCGCAACCAAGCTCCATCCTCCAGCAGCCCCACCCACGGCGCGGCAAGGAAACGCATTTTGCTGGCCAATTGACCGGCCTGCTTGTTTTGCCAATCAAAGTCCGCGGCCAGTGCCTTGTCGAAAAAAACCAGTGCTTCACCCGCGTGGGTTCCATTTTTCGTGAGCCCAAAGCTCAGGAGGTCAACGCCCGCCTTCCAGGTAATGTCCTTGGGTTTCACGCCCAAGCTGGCCACGGCATTGGCGAAACGGGCGCCATCCATGTGAACCTTCAGTCCTGCTTTACAGGCAACTCGACATAATGCCTTGATTTGCGAAGGCGTGTAAACCGTGCCCAATTCGGTCGACTGAGTGAGACTCAACGCGCCCGTTTTTGGAAAATGTAGGTCCGTGCGTCGGGCGATAGCCGCCTGCAACGCGGCCGGAGTCAGCCTGCCGTCGCGTCCTTTTAAATAGCGCACCTTTGCGCCGCCACTGAAAAATTCCGGGCCACCGCACTCGTCGTTCTCCACATGTGCTGCCTCATGGCACAGAATACTGTAGAATGACCGGCAAATGGTTGCCAGCCCCAGCGCATTGGCAGCGGAGCCCGTGAAGAGAAAGAAAACTTCGCAATCGGTTTCAAAAACACCGCGAACCAGATCGCATGCGCGAGCGGTCCAGTCGTCGTCCCCGTAGCCCGCAGCATGCCCGGAATTGGCGGTCTGCAGAGCGGCCCAAGCCTCTGGGCAAATGCCGGCATTGTTGTCACTGGCAAATTGACGCGCGCGTTTCATGATTCCGTTGCTGACATTTCCCGGGGGCGCAGACATAATCACGAAAGTGACTGATCACCAAGTTGAAACAAATCCACACACACGCCGTTCAGGCTTCACCCTGATCGAAGTGCTAGTGGTGATCCTGATTTTGGGGGTGGTCATGTCCATCATGCTTCCCTCGTTGTCCCGCTCGAGCACGAAAATGCGAATTGAGCGAACCGTCAACAACCTTCGCGTCATTGGCGTGTTCATCAAGGATTATCATCTCAACAACGAGGGACTGGGCGCGCCGCACTCCGATGGAGGGTGCTGGAACACACCCGCCGACGGCAATCCCAAGAATCATTACTGGGGCTACCAGTACGGCGCAGACAAGGAATTGTTCAATTCGCCGCTGACTTGGAACACGATTGAGGAACGCTCCGACGGATCACGTGCCGATGGGCACAAGTTTGTGGACTTTGGCTTCAACGGCGTTTGCGCCAAGTGGTCGGATGATGGCGCCACTTTTCAGGATGTAAAAACCGGCTTGGCACGCGATCTGGACTCATACCCGTACCCCGCCACCACCATCTGGGCTCATGATCATTCCGAGCCGATGATCGATGGCGACGGCGACGTTCCCTGCTACGCCTTCGGCCAGGACCAAAACGCGTTCAACAAGGGCCACGCAAATTTCAACCCGGATGGCGTTCATCGCGAGAATTCTGAACTGGCGCTACAGGAGATTTATCGGAACCTCGGCTCCAGTTGTGTCCTGTGGGCGGACGGCCACGTAAGCAAGGTGAGCATGGCCGAGGGTTGGAAACCGGAATGGTATACCGGTGGCATCCCCGAGGCCCAAACCGCTTGGGAGGAACACGAGGGCGGCAAATACACGCAGCCTGCCCCCTACCCCTACGGCCAGGCGTACATCGGCCGTTTTTAATCCTCCAGCAGTTGTTGCTTCAAAAATTTCCCGGCTTCTCCGGCCAGCTCCCCGGCCTCGACTGTCTCCGCCTTTTTACCCGCTTGCCGCAACGCCTTGGCAATCACCGGCGCGCTTGCGCCAGCCAACAACACGGGACTTGTTGGCGAAACCGCCCGCAGGTTTTCCCCTCCAGCATCCAACGGTGAGATGGATTCCAGAAACGCGCGCGTCTTTGCGTCCCACTCTGTTCCAAACTCAACGCGCAAGGCGGGTCGCCGCCATTCCGGCGCATTCTGTATGTGTTCGGGCCAATTGGGAATCGCATCTTTCACCACTCCGCAACGGATAAAAGCATTGAACTCCGCCATGGCCAACAGTGCCAGGCTGCCTCCAGCTCTGCTGCCCCACAAGGCCACGCGTTCACCATTCAAGCCAGGCTGTTGGCGAATCCAGTTCAGAACAACATTCAAGTCACGAACCTGATGGGCCCGCAGCCGGCCATTGTCCAAATCACGGTGCCGGCTGCCGTAGCCACTCGCGCCGCGCAGGTTGGGACTCACCACGGCAATCCCATGCCGCTCCAACAGCGGCGTCAGGAGACCGAGATGTGATGGCCGCACCTGCGTACCTGGGCCATCCGGCAGGACCACCAGCACCGGACGCCGTCCCTCAAAGCGCTTCATGTCCGGCATCCAGTAAACCAGAGGCACAATCTCGCCATCGAAAGCGCGAATGATTCCAAGGCTCGGCGCCGCATGAGCCTTGGGGTTATGACGCGTCCAGCGTGTGAGTTTTTGACTGTCGACATTCAGGGAGAAAACATCACCCGCGGAATCCGCTGCGCTGACAGAAAAACCCAACTCACCACCACCCCGCCAGTGCAGATCGCACACGACTCCGCGCGGCACATCAGCCACCGGTTTCAATTTACCACCTTTCAAGTCCAGCAAATGAAGCTGGCTAATGCCTGCAGCATTCACTACCACGGCCGCCTGTGCTCCGCTGGGCGCCACGGCAAACGCCTCCACATTCCATTTCAAATTCGCGGTCAACACCTTCGAAGTGCCACGACGCAGATCCAGACGGCACAACTGCTGAAACTCACTCTCCCGGTCCGACGTAAAATAAACCGCGTCCATTCCCGGCGAAAAACGCGGGTGCGCATGGGCCACTTTGGCCTGCCCTTTGGGAGTCAACACCGACAGCGTCCCCGTGCCGGCATCGGCCAGGTAAAGAAAACTCTCCGCATCAGAAGTTTCCTCGCGCATCAGCATCATGCCGCTGTTGACCGCCCAGTGTTCCAAACTCCAACCGCCTCCCGGCAGCGACTCCAGCCGCCGGGCCGTACGCGGCGCAAGAGGATTAAAAATCTCAAGCCCCAACCCCTCCTTTCCCGGCGAACGCGCAAGACAGGCAACCTGCTGGCCATTGGGCGCCCAGAGCGCGTGGGAATAGGGCCGCTTGGCATCGGAAAGCAGAATGGGCAGAGGCTTTTCGGAGTCCGCATGTACCCGAAAAAGTTGCGGCCCAGCCTTTGGTTCCCCCGCGGCAAAAAGCACCCACTTGCCCGAGATGGGTTCAAACATCGCCTCATATACCGGCCGATTGGAAAAGGTTAATTGCCTCGGTTTGCCCATCGGTCCAGACACAACCCAAAGCTGGCGGATGCCTTTTCTTGGCGCGCTGATGAGCATCTCGCGTCGTTCCGGATGCCAGCCATGAAAACGCACCCCATCTGCATGCAGACCAACCTGCACACACAATGCAGCCACGCAAAACCAAACTGACAACCATCGGGACAAGCCCCCATCCTCAACAACCAGCAGTTCAAGGCAAGCCATTCCTCCACTTGCGCCCGGCGAAGGCTTGGGCCATGCTCCGTACATGCCGATTGTGACCAAGCTGCTACACACCCGCTACCGCGTCGACGACCTTGAGCAGACTGTTAAATTCTATACGGAAATCCTGGGCCTCACGGAGACCCGCCGCCACAAGTCGCCCCGCGGTTCGGAGCTCGTTTTTCTATCGACACCAAACAGTGAAGAGGAGATCGAGATATGCTCCTACCCCAGCAGCGGCGGCGTGCAGGTGCAGGAAGACCTGACACACCTCGCCTTCCAGGTAGAGAGCCTCAAGGAATTCGAGCAGCACATCAATGCCCACGGAGTGGAATATTCCGATGGACCGCACATGAAAGACAACGGTGGTGGCTTCGCCTTCATCGACGCTCCCGAAGGCTACGAAATAGAACTCATCCAAAAAGCCCCCGGCGATAGCGGGTACTAGACCTCCGGTCCTTCGGCCCCAAACCGGCTCACTGCCTTTACCGCCTCCTCAAAGAGCGGCATCACCCGGTTTTTCGCCAAGTACACTTGGTTGGCACTGACGCCAACCAAATCCTGCACTTCCTTAACGCTCATTCCCTTGACACAGTGAGCCAAGAATATCTTGAATTGTTGTGGCTTAATCCGGGGCTTGATCCGCTCCAGTGCCGTATGCAGCAAATGGCTGCGTTCCTCCTCATCCCAAACGGACTCCCAGTCACTCGCTGAATCTGGCATTCTCCGAATCTCGGTTTCCGATGACACCCGCGGCTGTCCCGGGACCATGGGCGCAATTGGAATTTTACGAAAATGACTCGCCGCCTGTTGCTTGGCGATCAGGCAAAGCCAATTCCTGAACTTCCCCTTTTTGGAATCATATTTAAACCTGCCGATATTTTGAGCCACCTTGATAAAGGTCTTCTGGACAACGTCCTGGGCATCGGCATGGGGCAGACCTGAGTTCGTGGCCACCTTGTAAACCAGCCTCCAGTAAATCTCGTAGAACTCGTCCCAATCCTTCTTGGCCACACTGGTCATCCGGAGTTTATCCAGCAGTTCCCGCCTTGTCTTGGGAGCTTCCATCGGCTTTGATTTAACACCAATCCGTCAATTTCGTCCAGCCCACTAAGCACCCAAATCCCCACAAAAACAGACTCTTTCTGGTGATGAAAAAAAATTTCAGGAAAATGACAGAAATCCGAGGCAGCCCCAGTACTATCCAATGAGAATAACAATCTGCCTTCAGGCAGTGAACAAACTAAAAAAGGACGAAAATGAAATTCTGGGCCAAAAAAATCACCCTTTTGGGACTCGCCGCCTTCGGCACATTTCTTGGGGACATTGCCAATGCACAAAGCCGTTACTCACCCCAATTCAGCAGTCGTTACTCGTACTACGGCGGAAACTACCACATGAACCCCTATCAGCGAATGATGATGAATGCCATGCAGGCGCAGGAATCCGTCTCCCGCAACATGGGTTCCATGTTTCAGCAGGACGCAGCGTATTGGGCTGCGGTTCGTCGGAAACACGAGTACATGGAGCACGCCCGCCAGAATCAGGAACGCGCCATGGCGATGTACAAGCAAGCTCAGGAGATGTTGAAGAAAAACCCCTCTTATGCCTTCCAGTCGTTCCAATACAACCGGATCCAGTTCCCCATGCCCCAATTGCAAATGGGCTCCGCCATATCGCCCACCATTCCGACCCTTAGCCGGCGCTAGGCGCGCCACTCCGCTCCACGGTCAACTTGCCGTGGATCAAGGCCCCGAGCACCTGTGAAGTGTTGATAAACAAAGCCAACTCTTCATGGGTGAACTCGGCCTTGGGGTTGGTGGAATCCACACACGCAACGCCAATCTGCTGGGAGCCGAAGGCAATGGGCGCGTAAATGCCCCCGCAGATATTCAGCATTTTGATTGAGTCAGACGTCATCCCGCTTAAATCACGCTCCCAAGTAAATGCCCTCCCGGACGCCAAGACTTTCAGGGCCAGCGTGCGGCTAAACGCAGGCTCAAACACCGGGAAGTGCGCCCCAACCTCCAGCCGGGTATGCGATTCATTCAACAACAAGACCGCACCGCGCTCAGCCGGCTCCATGGTTTCCACAATCGCCTTAACAGCCAGCTCAAGCAATTCTTCCAAAGGTTTCTCAGCCGAAAAAATATCCGCCAATCGCCCAAACAAGCCTGACGAATGACTTCTGGTAGCCAACCGCGTTCTCTCGGTATCCCTCCAAGTCCATTTTCTCCCCTCACCTCCCCCCTCCTCAACAGCCAACTCTTCCACCTCATCTTGTGCTCTCTCCTGAGCCACTACTTTTGCTTGGAGGCTGGGGCTTAGTTCAATCGTTTCATCCGAAATTCCAATATCCTTCACGAGATGAAAATCCAGCAACTCCTTTAGTTCGCCTCCGTCAGTCCCCAAGGAAATATCCGCACGATCAATGGTTAGCGCCGAGTCTCCCAAGTTGAAACAATCCCCTGAACACAAACGCGCCGGCATCGTCAACCGATGCCCATCCTTGAAAGTCCCATGCGTGCTGCCCAAGTCCTCCATCCAATACCCGTCCAGCGCCCGCCAAATCCTGGCATGTCGGCGCGACACCTTGTCATCCATCACAATTAATGCCGGGAAACCCCCTTTCACCATTCTCCCCACCAACACCTCATCCTCATCAAAGGCATAATGCTCCCGCTTGCCTCGCACACAAACCGTCACCTCGATGCCGGGCATGCTTTAAAACTAGCCCCTCCCCGCGCGGTGTCAAAGAAAAATCCAGTTTTTAATGATCCTCCTTGGAAGCACAAACCGAAACCGAGAGCACCTTGGCCATGCTCACAAAATCTGACAGATGATCCCCCGAAAATTGTGCACTGGAATGGGTTGAGTCCACACAAACAACCCCTAGGCTGTTGGCCCCAAAACCCAGCGGCGCATACAAGCCCCCCTGAATATTCAATCTCTTGATAGAGGATGAAGCTGCCGCATCCGTATCTCTTTTCCAAACAAAAGCCGACCCGCTGTTCAGGGTGTTGATGGCTAACGTGCTGCTGAATGCCGGTTTATATTCGGGAAAATGCGCGCGAAATTCCAACCGCGTGTGATCCTCATTCAGCAATAAAACCGCCCCCCGCTCAGCAGGCTCAATCCCATTGACAATAGCTTCCAAGGCTAATTTGAGCGAAGCCTCCAAGGAAGATCCCCCCGCAAAAACATCCACCAACCGCGCCTTGAGCGAGGCGGAAGTGAAGGCACTATATGATCTTGAAAAGCGAAACTAATCGGTTTATGCGATGACCCATCGGATGAAATCGTTACCTTCCCTGGCCCTTTGGTTGTTACTTTCCTGTTCTATTGCGTGGAGCGACAATCCTCCACCCAATGTTCCCAAGCTGGATATTCGGTTTACGCAGAAGGGTTTCAGGACGGTGCCGGAGAATTTTGTGGCGGTTTGCAACTCGGCGGCAATGGCAATTGCGCGGCATTATCCGGACCGAAAATTCAAGCCGATCCTGATCCCCAAGGCGAATCATGGTTATCCCGTGCAACTGGACCGGAAGGGGCCGAATGGGGAGTCGCGCATTATGCTTAGCGTCTCGGATGGCTGGGGCTGGGCACAGATTGCCTTCCAGTTTTCCCATGAGTTCACGCATATTGTCATCAATCAGGATCAACCCAGTGCCGGGCCCAACCACTGGATCAACGAGGCTTTTTGCGAGGCAGCCTCGTATCATGCCATCATGGTGATGGCCAAAGAGTGGAAGACCCATCCGCCTTATCCAAACTGGAAGGGATATGCGAAGCACCTCGATTCCTACGCCGGCAATTACTTGAAAAAGGAGAATGCCAAGCCCGAGGGGATGGAATTTATCCCATGGCTGCGCAAGCATGAGAAGGCGCTTCGGTTAGGCAAACGCTATCCCAACCGGGAAATTTATAAATACGTTTCCTATCAGCTTTATGGATTGATCGAACGGAACCCAAAACATCTTGCTGCCATCGGACTCTTGAACACGGGGTTGAAAGATCAGGCGCTCACGACCCGCCAGTATTTGGCTCGCTGGAAAAAGGTGTTGCCTCCCACCCACAAGCCGTTTGCGGATCAAACGGCTGCTCTCCTTGGCTACCCTTTGTCTTCGCCGTAACACAATCCATCGAGGATTCCATGTCATACCAAGTGATTGTTGTCGGCGTTGGCTCCATGGGAGCCGCAACTTGCTGGCGACTGGCCCGGAAAGGCATCAGGGTTCTGGGCCTTGAACAGGGGGCACTGCCTAACCCCCTGGCCTCCTTCGCCGGGGCGACGCGAGCCATCAGGCTTTCATACACGGAACATCCGGATTATGTGCCGCTGCTGCGCGGGGCTTACCGGCTGTGGGATGAGTTGGGAGAGGAAACCGGGGATCAATTTCTGGTTCGAACAGGTGCGGTTTACCTTGGGAAAAAAGAGGGTTACATGGTGGGCGGCGCACTCCGGGCCGCGGTGGAGCACAGGCTGGAACATGAACTGTTGACGAGCGAGGAGTTGGCCAAACGTTGGCCCCAGTTTCAAATAGCGGAAGAGGATGTGGGGCTGTTCGAAAAAGAGGCGGGCTACGTGCTTTCGGAGAGGGCCGTGGGAGCCATGGTGCATCGCGCTCTACTGGCGGGGGCAGAGTTAAAGGGGCATGTCGCAGTGACGGATTGGCAGCCAGATGGGGATGGTATCGTGGTCAAGACAGACCAGGGGAATTTTCGGGCGGACCGGGTGGTCTTCGCGGCCGGGGCGTGGTCGGGAAAGATCTTGGGAGACTTGAAGACGCCCTTGAAGGTAACCCGCCAAGTGCTGGGATGGACTTGGCCCGAGTGCCCCTTGGATTTCACGGCGGAAAAATTCCCGGTCTGGGTGGCGGATGCGGGCGGCGGTGCGGTGCACTATGGATTCCCCCTGACACCGGATGGATCAGGTGGCGTGGGCCTAAAATCCGCGCGGCACTTTCCAGCCATGGAGGTCGATCCGTATCATGTGGCACGTGACGTGTCGGCGGGCGATGAAGAAGAAGTGCGGAATGGCCTGCGTCGTTTCGTGCCGAGTGGCGACGGACCGCTCTTGTCCCTGCGCGTTTGCCTCTACACCAACACTCCGGATGGACACTTTATTGTGGATCAGCATCCCGATTGCGAGCGCGCAATCATTGCGTGCGGCTTCAGCGGGCATGGTTTTAAATTCGCCCCGGTGATGGGCGAGGTGCTGGCGGACCTAGCGACGGAGGGAAAAACGGATTGGCCAATTGACTTTTTGGGGTTATCCCGTTTCACCGAGTCACGCACATGAAAATTACCGGCATCAAGGTTTATCAGGTGGATTTGCCTCTGCACGAGGGATCGTATAAATGGTCCGGCGGCAAATCGGTGGAGGTGTTCGACAGCACCGTGGTGGCGGTGGAGACGGACGCGGGATTAACCGGCCATGGCGAGGTTTGTCCCTTGGGCCCATTCTATTTGCCGGCCTACGCGAAAGGAGCACGAGAGGGCATTGGCGAACTGGGGCCGCACTTGATCGGCCAAAACCCAACCCGGCTCGGCCCTGTGAATAGGCTGATGGATCAGGCACTGCAGGGGCACCCCTACGTGAAAAGCGCCTTGGACATGGCCTGCTGGGACATCCTCGGGCAATCAAGCGGACAAAGCGTGTGCGAGTTGTTGGGTGGCCGGCATGGGGAGGACTTTGTCCTGTACCGCGCCATTTCCCAGAAGGAGCCGGAGGCCATGGCGGAGAACATTGCCGGCTACCGCGAGGAAGGATACCGCCGGTTCCAACTGAAGGTGGGAGGCAATCCCGATGTGGATATCGAGCGCATTCGGCAAACGCGAGCCGTACTGGAACCCACAGACAAGCTGGTGGCGGACGCCAATACCGGCTGGACCCAGCATGAGGCGGCCCGGGTAGTCCGTGCGGTTCGGGACGTGGATGTGTATATCGAACAGCCTTGCCAGACCTACGAGGAATGCCTGGCCATTCGCCGGAGAACGGATCATCCTTTTGTGCTGGACGAATGCATCGACAGCCTTCGTCCATTGATTCGCGGTCACGCGGATGGAGCCATGGACGTCGTGAACCTGAAGATCAGCAAGTTGGGCGGCTTGACGAAATTAAAACAGGCACGAGACTTGTGTGTGGACTTGGGCATTGCCATGACCGTCGAGGACAGCTGGGGAGGCGACATTGTCACCGCCGCGATTGCGGCCCTGGCACACGGGACGCCGCCTGAACTGCTCTTCAGCTCCACGGACTTCAACAGCTACGTGACCACGAGCATTGCGGAAAATGCGCCTCAACGCGATGAAGGCCGGCTGAGAGCGAATGAAACGCCCGGACTGGGCATCGCCCCCCGGCTGGAGGTGCTGGGCAAGCCGGCCCTGGAACTGTAGTCACGCCGCAGCGCGGCACTTCAATTCAGACATTGCCGCCAAGCACAATATCGAACGTGCCTTTCAGGTAATGGCCGTTGCCTCGCTTGATCTTTTGAGTGGCAATGACCAGCGGTGAATTTGCAGCACCCAGATTCTGGCCGAAAGAGTCGTTTTTAATGTTGGGGTCGCCCTTGAAATAGATCTGCGTGATGAGCCGGGCATGGCCGGGTGCCTGAATCATGTAATGAATGTGCGATGGGCGGGTTTGGCGGCCAACGCTGTAGGCGGCAGGCTTGATCGTCTCGTATTCGTAACGGCCCTGCTCATCGGTGAGTAAACGGATACGGTTACGGAAGTGAGCCAGTTTGGGTTGCCTGCCGCCCACGACCGGACGCGGCTCGGTGGCGGGATGATCCTGAAAATCATATCGCCCCTTCGCATCTGCCTGCCAGACATCCAGAATGACATTGGCCATGGGTTTACGCGTGGCATGGCTCCAGACCCGGCCACTGATGACCAGCAATTCGCCAGGCTCCAACGGGGGCGTCACCTTGCCTCGAAACGGCGCGCCACCAGCCCAAAACGGGCCTAGGATGTCCGGGTGCGTGGGCTTCCACTTTCCCTCAGGGGAAATCGCCGGCACTCCTTGTTGCTGGAGATAGGCCACGTAATTGTGTGCATCGGGCGTGGCCGGAGTGGGGTTCGCATCCGCGCGAAGAATCAGCGCACCGGATGCGGCGGCGAAGCCGAGAAATTGGCGCCGGTCAAGGGAGTCGTTCATGTTGTGCATGGGAATGGTTTTCGGTTGAGTCAACGTGTGGGTTTGGCTATTAAACGTGCGCGCTGGCGGCTCATCGGCTGCTCCCCACAACATACCGTCTGGCAATGAATATTCAAATGTATTCAGGCAACATGATGTATGACATGTATCCGGGCACGCCCATGGATCACCTCATGTCACAACATGAGCAAACCAGCGCAATTCTCCCGAATTTCTACGCCACGCCCCAAGGAGGAACCGGCCAAATGGTATTTGGGCAGTTGCAGGCATTTGACGTGATGAACCTCGACCGGTATCGTCCCGGGGTCTTCTTCAATGCACTTGCCTGAAATGAATCGCCGCCAATTCCTCGCCTCCTCGGCCCTGCCACTCGCGGGCTGTGTCACCCCCACCCTTCCCCTAGCCACGCAGCCTCGAGTTAAGTTTGCCATCGCCACCTATTCCTACTGGCACTTTACGCCAACCCGTTACCCGATCAAAAAAGTCATCGACCACGCGGCGGAAATGGGTGCGGAGGGAGTGGACGTGTTGAAGGTTCAAATGACCAACACCTCCACGACCTACCTGCAATCCTTGAAGAAACACGCGCTGGTCAATGGAGTGGATCTGGTTTGCCTTTCCGTGCATCAGGATTTTGTCGACCCCGACCGTGCCAAGCGTGCCCAGCAGGTGGCCCGCACTCTCGGCTACATCGACATCGCCCACGAAATGGGCATCCCCTGCATCCGTCTCAACACCGGCCGCTGGGGCACAACGCCCACCTTTGACGAACTGATGGCCAACCGCGGCATCGAGCCCGTGCTGCCGGGCCATACGGAAGATGAAGGCTTCAAGTGGTGCATCGACGCCATCAACCAATGCCTGGGACACGCGGAAAAACGCGGTGTGATGCTGGCCCTGGAAAACCACTGGGGATTGTCCCGCACGCCGGAGGGATTGATGCGCATCATCAACGCCGTCAACTCGCCGTGGCTGCGGGTGTTGATGGACACGGGCAATTTTCTGGAAGACCCCTACCCCAAGCTCGAGCAGATCGCCGCGCACACCGCCTTCGTGCAGGCCAAAACCTATTACGGCGGCGGAAAATGGTACACACTCGATCTGGATTACACGCGCATTGCGGAAATTTTGCGCAAGGTCAACTACCGCGGCTACGTCTCGATTGAGTTTGAGGGCAAGGACGACGCAAAAACCGCCGTTCCGCGAAGCCTGAAAATGTTGCGCCGGGCCTTCGCCTGATGGCACGCGTTGTGCTGTGTCTCAGGGGATGCGAGATTCAGCGTACAACAAGCCCCGCAAGCGCAAGATGCCCTACCGCCGCCACACCAAGCACAAGGTAATTGACGAGTTGGAACCGGAGATCCAGAAGGCCTTGGAGGAACTTCCCGCTTGGCTTCAGCGACACGCGCACCGCGCCAACATGCATTAGGGTAAACCCCGCGCTTGCCAGCCGACCGACCCCGCGCCAAAGTCCGGCATGCGAAAGACCCCTTCCCTGCTGTGGGCCGCGCTGCTGGCCCTGCCCGCCGGGGCCGCCGAAAAAACCGCGCCCCCCACTCACAAGGTTCAACCCGCCCCCTTCAAGATCGAGGTTCAGCTTGACGGCAGGTTCTCGGCACAAAAGGTGCATGAAATCACGCTGCGCCCCAAGTCATGGACCGACCTGAGCGTGCTCAGCGCCGTTCCACACGGCGCAACGGTAAAGAAGGGTGACCCGCTGGTGAAACTCGACCTTGAAAAACTGGACCGCAAAATCCGAGACACCAAAATCGATCTGGAACTCAGCAAGCTGGACTTGGCCCTCGCCAAGGCAGACTTGGAATATGCCGAGGCCACCATCCCGCTGGATCTCACCGCGGTGGAACGCGCCTACCATGAGGTAAAGGAGGATCTCGACCGCTACCAAAAGGTCACCAAGCCCTACAACGTCAAGTCCGCCGAACGTACCGTCATCAGCGCCGCAAACTACCTCGCCAATGCCGAGGAGGAACTGAAGCAGCTGAAAAAAATGTATGAAGCCGACGACGTTGCGGAGGACACCGAGGAGATCATTTTAAAGCGCGCACAGCATGCCGTGGATCGTGCACGCCATTCGCTTGAGGGTGCCAGGATTCGAAGTGAAACCTCGCTCAAAATCACTATTCCGCGTGAGTCAACGGCCAAGAAGGAGGGCGAACTACGCAAGCGACTGGAACTGGTCAAGGCGCGCGTTTCCAATAATGCCGACCTGAAAAAGAAACAACTCACCGTTGAAAAACAGGAAATTTCACACAATCTGGCCATCGAAGCCCTGACCAAGCTGGAGGCCGACCGGGACCGACTCATGCCCAAGGCACCAGCGGGCGGCACTGTTTTCTACGGCACCTTTAGCCGCGGCGCGTGGAGCGGCTTGAAACTCGTTGAACCCAAGCTCAGGAAACACGGCAAACTCACCCCGGGCACCGCGTTCATGACCGTCGTGGAGCCCGGGCCACTGCGCATCCACGCGCTACTGGATGAGAAAGATTTGCGACATGTTGAAGCCGGCGACAAGGGCAACGCCACAGCCAAGGCGGATCCGGACCGTAACTTACCCGTGACGGTGGCCAACGTATCCCGTGTGCCCGTGGATGTCGGCAAGTTCGAGGTCATTCTCGAAAGCCAAGCCGGCGGCATTCTCGTGCCTGGCATGGCCTGCACGGTGAAGCTTGTGCCCTACAAAAACCCCAAGGCACTGGCGGTACCGGCCAAGGCGGTTTTTGAAGAAGACGCCGCGACGTATGTCTGGCTCAAGGGCGGCAAGAAACGCATGGTAACCACCGGAAGGAGTTTTAGTGGCAAGACTGCAATTCTGAAGGGCCTGAAAGCGGGTGATGAAATTCTTCTCGAAAAGCCTTAGCCTGCTGGCCGCAACAGCCGCGTTCTGGGCAGCAGGGCCGGCATTGGCCGCCGAGCCGGATTTCTCCAAGAGCAACTCCGTGCCCAAGGTCGCACCGCCGGGCAATGCCAAGGTGGCCAAGTCCATTGAGCGCGGGGTTTATTTCCTGCTGGAGCGGCAGAACAAGGATGGTTCGTGGGGCAGCCCGCGCAACACGAAGGGGCTGAACATCTACGCGCCCACCTACCAAAGCCATTATGCCTTTCGGCTCGCGGTCACGGCGCTTTCCACGTCGGCCCTCATCGAGGCAGGCGAAGATTCTCCGCGCGTGAACCGCGCGATTGAAGATGGCGAAAAATATCTGCTCGAACATCTCCCCAAGCTTCGCCGGGCCACGGCAGACGCCATGTACAACGTGTGGTCACACGCCTACGGCATCCAAGCGTTGGTGCGAATGCGTGCGCGTCTGCCCAAGGACACCGCGCGGGTCACACAGATCGACAAGCTAATCCGGCACCAGTTCGATCGGCTGACCCGTTATGAATCCGTCGATGGCGGCTGGGGTTATTACGATTTTCGCGCGGGTGCCAAGCAGCCCTCCAGCAGTTCCATTTCCTTCGTCAACGGCACCGTATTGCACGCCTTTCACGAGGCTAAACAAGCCGGGGTCCAACCACCCCAGCGTCTTGTCACGCGTGCGCTGGCCGCCATCAACCGCCAACGCCTTCCCGACGGCAGCTACCTCTACGGCGAATACCTGAAAATGCGCCCTCGCTCCGGTATCAACCGGCCCGCCGGCAGCCTCGGGCGTTCCCAGTGCTGCAACTTGGCCCTCCGGCTTTGGGACGACAAGAAAATCACCGACAAGGTCATGGTCACTTGGCTGAATCGTCTGTTTGCCCGCAACGAGTGGCTGGGCATGGGGCGCAAGCGACCCGTGCCCCACGAGTCGTGGTTCGCCGTGGCCGGCTATTTTTACTATTACGGCCATTACTACGCCGCACACTGCATTGAATTGGTGCCTGAACCCGATCGTGGCAGACTGCGTGACCACCTCGCCACCACGCTCATGAAACTGCAGGAAAAGGACGGCAGTTGGTGGGACTTTCCCCTCTACGACTACCACCAACAATACGGCACGGCCCTCACCGTCATGGCACTCAAGCGCTGTTTAAAACCAGAACACAAGTAACGCCGCGCACTCTCGACGCGTCTAACAGGATGATGCAAAGGATGACATGGGCCATGGCGGCCCTCGGGCTGGCGGGGATAATGTTCGCCCAAAACGCACCCCGCCGACCGGGCAGCATGGCTGCCCGGGAGTTCTTCCGTCTGATTGATGCGAATTCCGATCACCGCATCAGCGCCATGGAATGGTCGGCCTTCTGCAAGCCCGCGGATTTCAAGGCCGCTGACACCGACAAGGACGGCCACGTTGTTCCACGCGAGTTGCATCATTTCATGCAGCCCGGCCAAGGTGCCCCGATTCGTGGCATGGGGCCGGTCGTGGGCACACCCGCACCAAAGGTCAGCGCCAAACATCGGGACACCGGCAAGCTCATTAACCTTTCCAAGGTCAGCCGGCCAACCGTCTTGATTTTTGGATCCTACACTTGAGGGCCCTTCGCCCGGGAGGCCGTGCGCCTCCAGAAAAACTACGAGCAGTTCAAGGATCGCGCTGATTTTTGGTGGGTCTATATCCGTGAGGCGCATCCAACTGATTCCGCCCGACCCGCACGCCATGTGCAGATCGAGCAGCCAAAGACGTTTCTGCGGCGACAGGAAATTGCCGGCCAATGCTCCGCCGGGTTGGACCTGAAAATCCCCTGTGTGGTGGACGATATGGAGGACACCGTCGCCCGCGCCTACGCTGCTTTTCCCGACCGCCTTTACATTCTGGGAACCGATTCCCGCATTGCCTACCAAGGCGGCCGCGGGCCACGCGAATTCAACATCCCCGAGATGGAGGAAGCGCTGAAAAAACTGCTGTCGAAAAATGACTAGCCAATCCCACGTTACTTTTTCGTGTAGGGATTCTTGCCCGGCGGATACTCCTTGTGAGGCTCGTGGCAGCCCCGGCAATTGGTGGCCGCTTCAAAATCGTCCACCGTGCCCATGCCATCGGCTATCGCCTTGGCCGCCGCCACCACCGCCGCCGACTTTTCCGCCCAGCTTGCCGCCGTTCCCTTCTTGGGAGCAAACCCTGGAAGCGTCTCCGCATAGACTAGGAACAAATCCTTGTCCGCCTGCGTCGCCACGCCGTCGATAATCTTCTTGCGTAGCGACTCGTCACCCTTGAACCCCTCCTGCATCACAGTCTTCATCGACGGTTGCCCGCCCTCGAACAACTTGCAGGCCGTGGTGAGCAAAGCGAAAACGGCACACAAGGTGCCCCAGCGAATCATGGCATTTTTCATCGGATCAAGTCTCATGGCGGACACATCCGCCCAACACAGGATTGGGCAACCCGGCCCTGCCTGTCAATCACATCACCCGGCACCCATAACATTCTGGGGTTGCATTCCCTAAATGGCGAAGTAGTCTTGGAGCGTCAAAGTCCTAACGCGCTTGGACAACAGCGTTAAGAAAAACATAGCTATGAAATACATCACGACTATCGCATTGGCTCTCGGCTTTAGCGCCACCGTGGCGCTCGCCGGTGAGGCGACCCTCGAAGGCAAGGTGCAGTGCGCCAAGTGCACACTGAAGAAGCAGGGGAAGTGCCAGGCGGCACTCGTCGCCAAAGGCAAGGACGGCAAGGAGCAGGTTCTCCTGCTGTTGGGCAAAGAAGCCAAGGCCCTCCACAAGGCCGTGTGCAAGCCCGGCTCAAGCGTAGCCGCCAAGATCACCGGCGCGGTGAAGGAAGGCACGCTGAAGATCTCGAAGGTCGAGAAAAAGAAGTAATTTCAGGAATACCTGAACACGACCCTGCGGTGTGCCGCAGGGTTTTTTTGTGCACCCACCTACTGTTCTGCTTCAAGCACCTTTTTCAGCCGGTCAAAATTTGACCGCATCACCCCCAAGTAATCCCCCTCCGCAGGCGCATCGCCACACGGTACAAAAACCACCGGCACAACTCCCAACGCCCGAAGCCGTTCCTCGGTCTCCCTCGCCGGCTCACTTTCCCAAAGCATCGCGGACGCGCGGTGCTCTTGCAGCCTCTCCTCCAAGGCGGCCCATTCCTTTTCCGACGGCACAATTCCCGACTCCCAATGGACACTCTGCAGGTTCAAAGCAAACCGCCTTTGCAAATATTGGTACACTGGATGAGATGCCAGCAACGGCGTGGCAGACTCTGGCAAATCCGCTCCTAGTATCTCCAAATCAGTTTTAAGCGCTTCAAAATGCTTCTCAAACATCGAAGCCCTGTCCGGCCGTTTCCGCGTCAGCGCATCCCGGATGGCCTCCGCTTGGCGCACGGCCAGACCTGGATCCAGCCACACCGTGTATGAAATTTCCCCGTGACTGTGTTCGCGACCGCCCTTCCCGTGCCGATGAACAACCCTGTGCGCCTTCTCCAGTTCAATCAGACTGCTGCGAAATGTCCGGGAGGTATTCACCAGTTGCGATTCCCGCCATGAGCCATACTTGATCCACTTCGCATACCCAGCCCCGTTCATCAGAATCAAGTCCGCCTTTTGCGTCTGTTGCACAAACTCGCGCGCTGCCTTCCCCGCGGGCCTCCAGTCCGCTGGATCCTCCCCCGTCGGCGCGGGCATCGTCACCTTGACAAAATCGCCGCCAATCCTTTCCGCGAAATATTGAAGAGGATAGTTCACGGCCACGACCGTCAGGGGGCCACTTTGCCCATTCTTGGACCCCCGCCCTTCCTCGAGGTCTCGCCCACAAGCCACCAGCATCACCAGCATAAGCCATATCCATCCCCTCATCATCAAAGTCCCATTCCCCGCATCATTCCATCCACGTAGTCCAAGGTAACCCAGACACCCAACAAGGCCAGCACTACGCTCATCATCACCACAATGCCCAATTCCGCCACCTGCAGCCAGAACACCATCGCCCGGCTACAGCCCAGTTGAAACAGGGTCTCCATTTCATCACGCCGCAAACGCAGCGACAACAAAATCACCAACCCCAAAAACAGTCCCGTGCAAACGGCCACTACCAGTTGGTTGGCATCGATAAATCGCTTTGCGCGCAGGATCACGTCCAGCATCTCCCCCACCACTGCCGCCGGTTCCAAGGCCTGCAACATGGCGTCTTGTTCAAGGAATCGGTTTTGCCCCTGGAGAATCACCGAGTCCGCCTCGCTTTTCGGGAGGGCAATCACCGCCGTCAGCGGCAGTTTTTCAGGTGGATCATGAAAATGAAAACTTCCCAGGTTTCCGCCGTCCACTTCCCCCGCGGTCTCCAGCGCGGCGTTAAACACCGTCTCATTTCCCTCTCCCGATTCATGGCCATGACCATGCCCGGCAATGATCCACGCCGTTTTCAGGTCGGTAAAGATCGCCGCGTCATCCGCCGTATGGGTCCTTTTCAGAGTTCCCGTCACGCGCATTTTCAATGGCAGACTGGTCAAGTCCGCCAGTGACCCTGGGTCAGGTGTCACCGCATCACCCACCTTTGCACCCAGTGCCCTGGCCGCCTCCGCACCGAGAACGCAATCCCCCAGCAACGCCATGGCGCCACCCTCAGTAAATCCCAAGCTCCGGAAATCCAGATAGTCCATCGTCGTGCCAACGATCGGAAACGCCCGCCCTTTCCGTTGCTTAAAATCTTGCAGGAACAACGGCACCGGTGCCGCCAAGCCATCCTCACGCAGACGTTGCAACTCGGCCGCGCCAAAAGCACTGCCCTCCGGCAACGGACGGAAATTCAGCGCATGCAATACCAAGTCAAACCGGCTTCCGCGTGCCCCAATCACCAGCGGCGTCGCCGTGTGCACCCCCACCCGCGCCGTCATTCGCGCGTCAAATTCTCCCACCAACCAATGGCTCACCAGCGGCAGGTAAATCGTCAGCCCAACGCATACCACCAAGATCACCGTTTTTGCCCGGTGAAACCGCAGGTAGAACAAAGCCAACCGCAGCGCGTTCATGCGGCAAACTCCCCGAAATCCTTCACCACATCAAACCGCTCCACCAGCGAATGGTCGTGTGTCACCATCACCACGGTGGCCGACGCCGCCTGTTTCAAGAGCAAGTCCATGATTTTCATGGAATTATCCGGGTCCAGATTTCCTGTCGGTTCATCCGCCAGGACAAGCCGCGGCCCCGGCAGCAAGGCCCGGCCGATAGCCACCCGTTGCCGTTCCCCTTGCGACAGGTCGCCCGGATGTCGATCCAACAAACCCGAAATCCCCAGCCCTTCCGCCAAGCTCTCCAGCCCCTCCACCCGCTCCATGGGCAAAGCCCTGTTGATTCGAAACGGCAACAACAGATTTTCCCGCACATCCAGATATTCCACCAACCGAAAATCCTGAAACACAAACCCCACGTTCCGGATGCGAAACGCCCGCCGCTCCCCGTCACCCAATCCCCCCAAATCTTCCCCGCCCAGTTCCACCTTCCCTTCATCCGCCAACAGGATGCCTGCCAACATGCGTAGCAATGTCGTTTTGCCCGATCCACTCGCCCCCGTGAAAACCGCCCTGCCGCCGGCCTCCAGTTGCCACTCCGGCACCCGCAGCCGAAACCCATCGCCGCCGTACCGGAAATCAACCCCTTGCAGGCGAATCTCCATCTCAACCAAACGTCTTGCCGTCCCAGCCCCACATCGGCCGTGGAAAATCAAAGAAGTTGATAAACACCCGTTCCGCCGGCACCCCCAGTTCGCCCTCCAACATCCCGCAAATCCCCGCGCTCAACTCCCGCGCCATATCCTCCGGAAGCCCCAGACTGCGCAATTCCACCAAGGCGGAATTTCCCGCCTCACCCCCAAACGCCATCGCCATACCCGGTTCCACCACCACCTGCACCACCCCGCGCGGTTTGCCCATCAAATCCACCACCAAATCCGTCCCACGCTCCAGCAACACCTCCACCTTCTCACTGGAAACCTCCTCGCTCACCTGAATCTTCAAAAGCGGCATGAGCGATTGTTGCGGAAGAGCCCTCCTTCTCGCCAGACAAAAGACGATTGACCAAACCGCAACCAGCTCCTTTGCTCTCGTCCATGACTTTCAGGCTCCTGACATTGCTCACCCTCTTGGCCGCCACCCTCCATGCCGCCCCGGACAAGGAACGCTTTTACAAGCCCATACAGAAAAACGTCGAGGGCTGGAACATTGCCGTGGACCCCGAGCTGCTCGAGCCCAAGCACAAGGCCGTCGCCGACAAGGCCTTCACCGCACTGGCCAACCACCTGCAGCGCGTCAAGTTCATCCTGCACGAGGCCAAGGTCAAGGAACTGCAAAAACTCCCCATCCGCCTCGAGTACAACAATGACCGCCTCGGCAACATGCAATACCATCCCTCCGTCTCCTGGCTGCGCATCAACCGGCACGATCCCGCCCTCGCCAAGCACGTCCATCTCCCGCGTGCCAAGTCCCTCTTCGATCCCCACATGTGGGCCAAACACCCCTACGTCGTCCTCCACGAGCTCGCCCACGCCTACCACGACCAAGTCCTCGGCTTTGACAACAAGGAAATCATCCAAGCCTACGAAGCCGCCAAAAAGGAAGGCATCTATGAGAAAGTCCTCCTCTACACCGGCCGCCGCCCCGTGAAGCACTATGGCCTGAACAACCACAAGGAATACTTTGCCGAAAGCACCGAGGCCTATCTCGGCGTCAACGACTTCTACCCCTTCGTCCGCGCCGAGTTGAAGGAACACGACCCCCGCATGTACAAGATCATGGAAAAGATCTGGGGCCCCATCCGCTAGAGAATAACCTGCTCCCACCTCCTCCCCTTACCCGCACTCGAAAAACCCGAGCAAGAATACGAGGTGCGAGGCACGAGCAGGATTAACCCAGCTACTCACCATCCCCGCCATGACAACCCGTGCAATTCTTGCGGGGAACCATGTCCAACTCCGCAAGGAATGGATGGACCGGGCCCAAGTCCGGGTCTCCTTTCATGGCGCTGATGACCCCGAATCGCCAGTCTAACAGCAACGAAGCCATGTCATTCCGTCTCACCATGTCGGAACGATATTTACGCTTGCCATCCGCCATGTCTCCCACCAGCGAACCCAGTTCGCCCACTTTTTCCTCCACCACATCCGGCGTAAGTCCGAAGTAAGACTTGTTTAACGCGTATTTTCCCCAGAGGCCGACCAGTACGCGATGCTGCTCGACTTGACCTTTTCTATACTTTGACTGTTTCATATATATTCCTTTTGTTATGTTATTTTATAATAACTACATGTTCGACGACGCCCTGGGCGTGTCATTCAAATAAAATAAACAAATTTTACTTTTTTTAATAATTACATTTAAACCAGCCTGCCCCGGCGTGCCCGAAGGCCCTTGCAACACGCTGCAAGACCCAACGGACACGCCGCTCCTCCATGCAACACGTTGTTTGGTCGTCGCAACACGTTGTTTGGCCGTTCAACCGAGTTGAATTGCTGATACAACATGAAAAGGAAGAGTTTTGCCCCTGAAACCCGGCAACCCTGTAGCGCAGGTTTCCAAACCTGCCGTAGCGCAGGCCTCCGAGCCTGCGGAAATGGAGAAGCATTTAGGTTTTCAGCGTCGACTTAAATTGCCGGCACCCACTCACGCAGGTTTGGAACCTGCGTTACAGGGCAACCGACACAACTCCCATCCAGAAATGAACTTCCAATCCGGTTGCCACTCATCCCGCGATGTGCCAAGGTTTCCTCGTGTCGTGCTCGAATATATCCCTGCTGACCTTGGTGGCCCTGATTGCCTATGGGTGCGGGAACAGCAACCCGGACATCATTGGGAAATGGGAAATGATCCTGGAACGCCCAGAGGAAGGTGGTGGATCAACCTTCATCTTCAACGAGGATGGTTCCGGATCTTTTGGGTCTTGGGCGGAAACAAACAAAGTCACCCACCAATTTAAAGAAGGGCACCTGTACATTAACCACGCTGCGCCCAACGGCCAAGCCCTCACCCAAGAAATCTTTTATGCCTCACGAAACGGCAATATTCTGACTCTTAAAACGACCGACTCCGAGCTTCGCTTTAAAAAATCTCCTTCAAGGAAAAGTCATTCGGTTTGCACAACGGGTATTCCCATCAATTCCCAAAATTGCTCACGCAGGAATCCATTTTGTGACCCGTAAGGGCTCCTCCCTTGTCATTCTTTACAGCCTTCGCAAAATTATCGAATGAATTTCTCCCAAATGTCCAACCTGAAGGTTTTTCCGAGCATTTGTAGTAACAAGTAGTAGCAAACGACGATTTATAAGAGAGTTGCCCCTCTTGTTGTTCTGATTTCTCTCCAGCAGTTTTATTGGTTCCAAACCCCTTGGAACCCCCGTCTCTAACACCCAAAGAGCAAGGATCTCCCTTCATACTGTAAACATGCATGTTGGCTATTCCCTGATAACTCTCCCATTTCGGAATCGCAGGGTTGAATGCGAATACTTTTGTCACTCCTCCATCTTTGGATAAATCCATCGCAATTCTTCCCCCAAGGCTGTGCCCCACCAGCATCAAGGTGTGTTCTGGATATTTTCCTTTCACACCATCGACAAACGATTTGGCATTCTGATACCTGTTGCTTGCCTCATAATCTGTGAGGTCACCAAGCCAAATATTGCCAACTGACGAACGTTCAGCGAGAGCGGAGGCAAACCCAAGAAGTTTTGGATCAACCCCGCGAATCGCAACGACTGCCAGCTTATTCTCATCGCTGATACATGCCATTTCTTTTGTTCCGGACTCCCCATAAGTTGTGAACCCTTCCACAGCAGCTCCATTACCGGCCGCCCATTTGTAAACATTACTCGCCATCTCGGGCGCTTGGGCCACGGTCAACTCTGGCTCTTCAGTCTGTTCCTTAGGCTTGTTTTCTGGCGGAACAACAACGGCGGTAGCAACACCACCCAATGTCGCCTGTCCAGCCGGCCTCAGAACGAGTGTGCTGGAAGGTCCCTTGGTGAGTCCGCCGGTGGCCTCAATATGTTTGCGGACGGCGCCGCCCTTGGGGCCGAGGTCGGTGTCGTTGGATTGGGCGGCCTTGCCGTCAGTGAGAACCAAATGGCCTTCGTTCTTATTGAGCAGGGCCATGGATTGGGGAAGCATACCGCCGCCAGCGGTATCCGTTTCCTCGGCACCCGCCCAGCGGGCATTTGCCAGATCGTCGGTGGAGATATTGCGGGTGGTCGCCAGAATGGTGGTGGGCCGGGCCACCTCGGCGCCCTCGATCAGGACATAGCTGATAGCGTCGCCAGGGATGGGGTTGGCGGGCTCCCATTTTTTCCAGTCGGCCTCAACTGCATCGTTGGCGGCCTGCCGGTCGGGATCGCAGGGGGAAAACAGAAGCTTGGCGGTGGTCAGGCCGGACTTGATTTCGGGTAATGAAAAGACAATCTCGGGCCGGGCCAGCGGGTTGGCCAGTGTGGCTTGGGCACTGGTGGCATCGGGAGCGTTGCTGACCACGCCGCGCAGCAGCACCCGGGCGTCATTGGGCTTGACCTGCCATGGCAGGCGTCCGTGGTAATCATTGGCAAAGCCCTGAAAGGCGATGCCAATCTGGCGCAGGTTGCTGACGCATTGGGCGCGCAGGGCGCGTTTCTTGGCAGCAGCCATGGCGGGAAGCAGGATGGCGGCCAGAATGCCAATAATGGCAATCACGACCAGCAACTCGATGAGGGTAAACGCCCGCCGCCGCCGAACGTAATCAAAAGTGGAATTCATAAGCGTGTCCCAGTTCTTTTCCACCGGACCGCATCATTTCATTCGCCCTTTTCATTGTAAAGGGTTGCGGGGAGAAAAATAACCTATTTTTGCTGACAAGCGGACCTCGGGAGTCATCCGGATCAACCCGCCAAATGCACCCCGCTGCCTCTTGTCCGCGACCTGAATAGGCGTTGCCCCGTTGCGTCAAAACTGGTAGATTTTTTGCTTATGCTGACACGCGATTTTACCATCGGATTGGCACTTGCGACGGTGTTGGCCGCTTCGATTCAGGCGGCTGAGAAACCCGTTAGCTATTACGAGGATATCCGCCCCATTTTTCAGGCCCACTGTCAGGGCTGTCATCAGCCCGCCAAGGACAAGGGCGGATATGTGATGACGGATTTTGCCAGCCTGTTGGCCGGTGGCGACTCGGAGAAGACCGCCGTGGTGCCGAAGGACGGCGCCAAGAGCCATCTGCTCGCGCTCATCACCCCCAACGCCAAGGGCGAGGCGGAGATGCCCAAGGACAAGGCGCCGCTTTCCAAGCCGGAGATTGAACGGGTGCAAAAGTGGATCGCCGCCGGCGCCATCGACGACACACCCGCCAACGCCAAGGCGAAGTATGACGTGGACAATCCTCCCACCTACACCCTGCCCCCGGTAATCACTTCGCTGGACTTTTCACCGGACGGCCAGCTGCTCGCGGTGGCCGGCTTTCACGAGGTGCTGCTGCACAAGGCGGACGGCTCGGGACTGGTGGCACGCCTGATCGGCATGTCCGAACGCATCGAGAGTGTGCGTTTTTCACCGGATGGCAAACAGCTCGCGGTGACCGGCGGTAAGCCCGCGCGCATGGGCGAGGTGCAAATTTGGAACGTGGCCAAGCAAACGCTCGAGCTTTCGCACCCGACCACCTTTGACACCGTGTACGGCGCGTGCTGGTCGCCCGACGGCCAACACCTTGCCTTCGGTTGCGCGGATAACACCGTGCGCGCCATCGAGGTGAAAAGCGGCCGGCAGGTCTTCTTCCAAGGCGCCCACAATGACTGGGTGTTCGACACCGCTTACGATGTGAAAGGTGAGCACCTCATTTCCGTGGGGCGTGACATGACCGCGAAGCTCACCGTGTTCCAAACTTCACGTTTCATCGACAACATTACCTCCATCACCCCCAAGGCGCTGAAGGGCGGTCTGGCCGCCATCGCACGCCATCCCAAGCGCAACCAGATCCTCGTGGGCGGCTCGGACAGCGCGCCGCAGGTGTTCCGCATCTTCCGCCAAACCGCCCGTAAGATTGGCGACAACGCCAACCTCATCCGCAAGTTTCCCGAGATGCCTGGGCGCGTATTCAGCGTGCGCTACAGCACCGATGGCAGTGTGTTCGCCGCCGGCAGCGGGCTGGACGGCAAGGGTCAGGTGGTTATTTTCCGTGAGATGTTGCCCGAGAAAATTCCCGATGACATTCAAAAGCTCATCGCCAAGGACAACCTCAACTCTGGCGAGACTATCAAGCTCGACAAGTTTTATCTCGATCACGTGAACGAAGTCGCCAAGGTGGACATAGGCGACAGCGGAATTTATGCCGTCGCCGTGAGCCCCGACGGCAAAACTGTGGCCGCTGCCGGGTCCGACGGCAAAATCCGTTTGCTCAACACTGCGGACGGCAAGGCAACTACGGCGTTTGTGCCGGTGAAACTCGAGGGCGAAGGCGTAGCCAAAAGCAACGTGAAGGAGCCCACGCCCAAGGCCGACCTCCCCGCTGCCGAGTCATTGCCCAAGGGTGCCACAATACAGGAACTGACCATTGAGCCGGCCGAGGTGGTGCTGGCCAGTCCCATTGCTTATGCGCAGGTGCTCGTGAGTGCCAAGCTTTCCACCGGCGACGTGGTGGACGTAACACGACTGGCCAAGCTGCAGTTGAGTGACATGGCGGCCATCACGCTGCACGGCGTGGCCACACCGTTGAAGAACGGCAACACCACCCTTACGGTTTCGTTGGCTGGCAAAAGCGCCTCGGCACCGGTCAAGGTCAGTGGGCAGGGGACGGATTTTAAGGCCGATTACGTCCGCGACGTGACGCCCGTGCTATCCAAGGCCGGCTGCAACGCCGGCACCTGCCACGGCGCGAAGGACGGTAAGAACGGCTTCAAGCTGTCGCTGCGCGGGTACGATCCGATTTACGACGTGCGGGCGTTCACTGATGAGCTGGCTTCGCGCCGTGTGAACGTAGCCTCTGCGGATGACAGCATGATGCTGCTCAAGGCCACCGCTGGTGCACCACATACCGGCGGACAGGTGATTCCGCCCGGCGGCAAATATTACCGCATCATCCACAACTGGATCGCCAATGGCGCGAAGCTGAATCTGAAATCCGCCAAGGTGAAATCCATTTCGCTTTCGCCGATGAACCCCGTGGTGCAGCAGATCGGTTCGCGCCAGCAATTCCGCGTGGTGGCCACCTACGCCGATGGCAGCACGCGCGACGTGACGGCCGAGGCAGTCGTCGAGAGCGGCAACACGGATGTTGCGGACCACGATGCACGCGGCCTTCTCACCACTCTTCGCCGTGGTGAGGCTCCCGTGCTCGCCCGCTACGAGGGTGCTTACGCCGCCACCACCCTCACGGCCATGGGCGACCGCACCGGATTTGTCTGGGAAAAGCCCGAGAACTGGGGCCGCTTGGACCGGTTGGTCGCGGCCAAATGGGAGCGCATGAAGATCAAGCCCTCGGAGCTGTGCACGGACACGGAATTTATCCGGCGCGTTTATCTGGATCTCACGGGGTTGCCCCCTTCGGCGGATGCCGTCAAGAAATTCATCGCCGACGAACGCGACACCCGCGAAAAACGCAATGAGTTGATCGACAAGCTCATTGGCAGCGAGGAGTTTATCGACCATTGGGCCAACAAGTGGGCCGATTTGCTGCAGGTCAACCGCAAGTTTCTGGGCACCGAAGGTTCCAAAGCGTTCCGCGCCTGGATTCGGAATGAGATCAAGGAGAACACGCCGTACGACGAGTTCGCGCGCAAAATCCTTACGGCCAAGGGTTCCAATAAGGCCAACCCACCGGCAAGTTACTACAAGATTCTCCGCAAGCCCGATGAGACGATGGAGAACACCACGCACCTCTGGCTGGCCACGCGGTTTAACTGCAACAAATGCCACGACCACCCCTTCGAGCGCTGGACGCAGGATCAATATTATGAGATGGCGGCCTTCTTCGCCCAAGTCGGCCTGAAACGCGACCCTGCCAGCGGCAAGTCTACCGTGGGCGGCACAGCCGTGGAGGGCAAAAAGCCGCTGTACGAGGAGGTCTACGACAAGCCGGACGGCGAAGTGACGCATCAACGGACAGGTGCGGTGGCCCCTCCGGAATTCCCTTACTCCGCCAAGTTTGAGCCAAAGGCCGATGCCACGAGACGGGAAAAATTGGCGGCCTGGATCACCAGTTCCGACAACCAGTACTTTGCCCGCAGCTACGTGAACCGCATCTGGGGTTATCTGTTTGGTATAGGCATCATTGAACCGCTGGATGATATCCGCGCCGGCAATCCCCCCACCAATCCTGAACTGCTCGATTGGCTGACGGCCAACTTTGTGGTGCACGACTTTGATGTGAGGCACATTATCCGAACCATCTGCCAAAGCCGAACCTACCAGCTGTCCATCAACACGAACAAATGGAACGTAGATGACACCCGGAACTATTCCCATGCCATCCCGCGGCGTCTTCCGGCGGAGGTGCTGTTTGATGCGATCTACTTTGCCACCGGCGCGCAATCCAAGATTCCCGGTGTGCCCGCCGGCACACGCGCTGCCGCCCTCCCTGATTCCGGCGTAAAACTGGCCGACGGCTTCCTCGGCAACCTCGGCCGCCCTCCTCGCGAAAGTGCCTGTGAATGTGAGCGAAGCGGCGACCTGCAACTCGGCCCCGTGATGGCGCTCATCACCGGCCCCACGGTCGATAACGCCATCAGCGACAAGAACAATGCGATTGCCAAGCTGGTGGAAAACGAGAAGGACGACCGCAAACTGATTGATGAGTTGTTCCTCCGAATCCTGAACCGCCACGCCAGCAACAAGGAGATTGAAAGCAGTCTCAAGCTTCTGGCATCCATTGAGCCGGAACACAAGACGCTACTCGCGGAACAGGCTGCCCACGCTGAGAAACTGAAGCCGGACATCGAGGCCCGGGAGAAAGTGCGCCAAGCAGACATCGCCAAGGCCCAAAAAGCTGTGGAGGACTACGAGAAGTCCATCGCCGCACGCGAGACTGAGGAGGAGAAGAAACGTCAGGCCGCCATCGCCGCCGCTGAAAAGGCCGTCAAGGATCACGAGACCTCCGAGGAGACACGCTTCAACGAATGGTTGAAACGGGGTGACGGCAAATCCACTTGGATCACGGTGGAGGCGAAGGAGTTGAAATCCAAGATCGGCGCCACCTTGACCAAGGAAAAGGACGGCGTGATTTTCGTCAGTGGCAAGAATGGCAAGGACACCTTCACCATCTCCGCGGAAACCACGCTAAAAAACCTGACCGGTCTGCGCTTGGAAGCGCTGACCGACAAGCGCCTCCCCAAGAATGGCCCCGGCCGCGCGCCCAATGACGGCAACTTTGTCCTCACCGAGCTGGAACTCATGTGGGCACCCAAGGACAAGCCGGGCGAACAGAAAAAACTAAAACTGGAAGCAGCCAAGGCGGACTTCAGTCAAGGGGGTTACCCGGTCGCCTCTGCCATCGATGGCAAACTGGCCGACAGCAATAATGGCTGGGCCGTGGCTCCTCAGTTGGGCAAGCCCCATCAGGCGTCATTTGAAATCAAGGATGCACCGAAGCACGACGGACCCATCCTGCTCACCTTTGTGATGAAGCAGGAGTTTAGTGGCAACAATTGGCAGCTGGGCAAATTCCGCTGGTCCATCACCAACGCGAAGAAGCCCTTGAACTTCGGTCTACCCAAAAACATCAATGACCTGCTGGTTCTGGAAACGAGGGACGACAAGCAAACCAAGGTTTTGCGCGACTATTACCGGGCGCAGGATAGCAGGCTCAAGGGTCTGCAAACCGCGCTGAACAACGCCCGCAAACCGCGTCCTGTCGATCCCAAGCTCAAGAAGTTACAGGACATCGTCGCCAGCGCCTCCAAGCCGTTGCCCGAGGACCCGCAACTGGCCGTTTACAAGCGAGCGGTGGAACTCAGCACCCGGCAACTGGCCAACAAGCGGCTGTACGGCGCGCAGGACATTGCTTGGGCTCTCATCAATAACCCGGCATTTCTATTCAATCACTAGACTGGACTTTTTATCAGCACCCATTAGAATATTAACAACAGGAGCCAATCATGATCAGAATTCCAGGAGAACTCGGGAAAGACTTGTGTGACAGCCACCTTGGTGTTTCACGCCGCGACGTGTTGCGCGTGGGCGGTTCAGGCATGCTCGGCCTGTCGTTGGGCGGCATGTTTGAGCTGGCGGCCAAGGCAGAGGAAAACAAGAAGGGCGGTGGCCCCGGCTGGGGCAAAGCCAAGAGCGTCATCCTTTGCTATCTACAAGGCGGTCCCTCGCACTTGGATCTGTGGGATCCCAAACCCGGCGCAGCCGAGAACGTTCGCAGCATATTCAAGCCCATCAAGACCAAGCTCCCGGGCGTGAACTTCACCGAGCTGCTGCCCCGTCTGGCACAAGTGAATGACAAGTTTACGATGATCCGCTCGATGAGCTACACGCCCAACGGGTTGTTCAATCACACCGCCGCCATTTACCAGATGATGACCGGTTACACCACCGACAAGGTGAGTCCCTCCGGCCAGCTGGAACCGCCAAGCCCGAAGGATTTCCCGAATTTCGGCTCCAATATCACACGCCTCAAGCCGCAGGAGGAGCCAATGCTCCCCTTCGTAATGCTGCCGCGCCCGCTTCAGGAGAGCAACGTGGTCGGCAAGGGTGGCACCGCCGGCTTCCTCGGCAAAGCGTACGATCCCTACTACCTATACCCACCCGGCGGCGACATGGACATGGGCAAGATGGACAAGATTTCCATCGATGACCTCAAGATGCGCCCCGAGGTTTTCAGCAAGCGCCTCCGCCGACGTGCACGCCTGCGCGACGCCATCAATGAAGCCGCGCCCGAGCTGGACGAAGCCGTTGCCAAGTTCAATCTGAACGAATACTACGATCAGGCCCTAAACCTCATCGTAAGCGGCCGCGCCCGCAATGCGTTTGACCTTGCACAGGAAAAAGCGGTCACCCGCGACATGTACGGTCGCAACACCTTCGGCCAAAGCTGCTTGCTTGCCCGCCGCTTGGTGGAAGCCGGCACTCGGGTTGTGGAGATCGTCTGGCCCAAGGTCGCCAACAGTGACAACCACTCATGGGACGTCCACAAGGGCCTGCCCAAGCGCATGCGCGACCAAGCCGCTCCCATGCTGGACATGGGCCTGAGCAGCCTGTTTACGGATCTCGACGAGCGCGGCTTGCTGGACAGCACGATGGTCATTTGTGTCGGCGAATTTGGACGCAGCCCACAGAAGGGCCTTTCCACCAGCGGCAATGGCAACGGCGCCGACAGTCGGGATCACTGGCCCTACTGCTACACCGCAGCCATCGGTGGCGCGGGCATCAAGCGTGGATTTGTTTACGGTAAATCGGACAAGACCGCCAGTGCTCCGGATGAAAACCCGGTGCATCCCACGCAGTTGTTGGCCACCATCTACCACAGCTTTGGTATTCATCCGAATACGATCGTCTATAACCACCTCAACCAGCCCCGGGAACTGGTCAAGGCCGAGCCCGTCAACGGCTTGTTTGCCTAAACCGGACGCGAGCCGGCAACAATCTTGATTAAAATGGCCCGTCAAATAACGGGCCATTTTTTGCGGCTCGAACCCCTCGTCAAGCTCACTCAATGATTGTGCCGAGCCATGCAGTCGGCAACGCAATGATAGTGTGTCGCTAGTTCTAGGCAACCACCAGTGGAAAGCTGCCCGACATTCGCACGGTAAATTTCCTGCCAAGGCGTTTGATGCTTCAGTTCCAGCGAAGGCATCGCCTCGCGACGCCTTCGCAGTTCACCATCCGATACCTGCAGGTCCACCCGGCATGAATTCAAGTCCACGCGAATCTTATCGCCTGTTTGCAACAGAGCCAAGTTTCCGCCCGCCGCTGATTCCGGCGATACATTTAGAATGCTCGGGCTGGCCGAGGTGCCGCTCTGGCGTCCATCCCCCATCGTGGGCAGCGTGCGAACACCATCCCGAATGAGTGCAGCCGGTGGCTGCATGTTCACCACCTCCGCGGCGCCGGGATAACCGACCGGGCCGCAGCCACGAATCACCAGCAAACTGCGTTCATCAATATCCAGCGCCGGGTCATCGATGCGAGCGTGATAATCCTCCGGCCCCTCAAACACCACCGCGCGCGCCGTAAAACAATTTTCTGCGCCCGCCTCTGACAAATAGCGCCCGCGAAAACCATCACTGATCACACACGTCTTGATGAGTGCCGCATCAAACAGATTTCCTGAGAGAACGAGAAAACCCGCCTTTTCCCGCAACGGACTGCTGTAGGCACAAATGACATCACGATCTGGCTCCGGTGTTTCGACATGATTTTCCCCAACGGTTGAGCCGCTGACGGTCATCACATCGGCATCAATTCGATCGGCTCCAATCAGCTCGCGAATCACCCCCGGCACCCCCCCCGCGCGGTGGAAGGCCTCCCCAAGATACTTGCCCGCCGGCTGGCAGTTGACCAACAGGGGCACGTCATAGCCGATAGCCTGCCAATCGGCCAGTTCCAGTGAGACGCCAATATGGCGCGCAATGGCGTTCAGATGGATCGGGCAATTGGTGGATCCGCCGATTGCGGTGTTCACCACGATGGCGTTTTCAAATGCCTCCCGGGTCATAATTTGCGATGGCCGCAAATCTTCCCTCACCAAGTCCACGCTGCGCCGGCCGGTCTCATATGCCATTTGCATCCGCTCCCGGTATGCGGCCGGAATGGAGGCGCACCCGGGAAGCGACATGCCCAGTGCCTCGGCCAATGAGTTCATCGAGAGTGCCGTGCCCATGGTGTTGCAGTGGCCAATGCTGGGTGTCGAGGCCGCTACCTGTTCCATGAATTGCTCGTAGGTAATCCGCCCTTCCGCACAAGCCTTGCGCCCTTCCCAGACCATCGTACCCGAACCCGCCAGTTCGCCCTCGTGCCAGCCATCAAGCATCGGCCCGCCGCTCAGCACGATGGCAGGCAGGTCCAGCGTGGCCGCTCCCATCAACAATGCTGGCGTCGTCTTGTCACAGGCAGTTGTGAGCACCACACCGTCAAACGGATAACCGTGAAGAATTTCCACGAGGCCCAAGTATGCCAGGTTGCGGTCCAGCGAGGCCGTGGGACGGCGGCAGCTTTCCTGGATGGGATGCACCGGAAAGACCATTGGAATGCCGCCGGCATCGCGGATGCCTGCAGTCACGCGTTCCGCAGTCTCCAAGTGAATCCGGTTGCAGGGGGCAAGATCGCTCCCCGTCTGCGCAATTCCGACCACCGGGCGGCCGGATTGCAATTCCTCCAGCGTAAGGCCAAAGTTTAAATATCGTTCCGCGTAAATCGCGGTCATCGCCGGGTCATCCGGATTGTTGAACCAGTCCTCGCTGCGAAGTCTTTTGCGCGGCTCTGCCATGACGCATGCCTCGTGGGTCAGGGTGAAACAGAAAGTCTCTCGTCGGTGTATTCACTGCTCATCATGACCCCAAACTCCTTGTAGGGCTTAAGCATAAAATGGGTGGCGGTAGAGAGTACCCCAGTCATGGTCGCCAGTTTCTCGGAAACGAAGGTGGATACCGCCCGCAAATCCGTGCCCTCAACGATGACCAACAGATCGTAACCGCCACTCATCAGGTAACAAGACTGAACCTCGTCAAACCGTGAAATCCGGAGAGCAATCCGGTCAAAACCACCCTCGCGTTCAGGCGTAATCTTGACCTCGATTACCGCGCGGACAACATCGAGGCCAAGTTTCTCCTCATTGAGGACCGTGCGGTAACCAAGAATCACATCGTCTTCCTCATATGCCGCTACCCGACTGGCCACTTCCTCCTCGGACTTGTTCAACAACCCGGCCAGTTGGGCTGGCTGCAGGGACGCGTTTTCGCGGAGAAGTTTGAGCAGTTCATCCATGCCCGGAGATTAGCGGCCCGCCAAGGCTAAAGCAAGACGGTCCGCGACCAGCCGGCTTGGCCAAACCGTCCGTGGTACTTGGCACGAAGCGCCTCCGCCTCCGGCCGACCCGAGGTCAGGGCAAACACCGTTGCTCCGCTACCGCTCATCATGGCCACTAATGCTCCGTTGCTTTCCAGAAAATCTCGAATCACTGGCAACACTGCGTGCTTTTCAAATACAGGTTTCTCAAGTGAATTGAAAAACAAGCCCTTCGCATTTTCCAGCGATCCCCGGGCCAATTCGTCCGCCAACGAATCCGCCATCCCCTTTTTTGATTTGTTCATATTCAAGTGGGAAGCAAACTGGCGGTACGCCCAAGGGGTGCTGACGCCAAAACCGGGATTCACCATCAACAAACCGAGGTTGCTCAGCGACGCCATGGGTTCCAAAACCCGAATTTTCTCCCCGCGACCCGTAACAATCGCAGGGCCATCCGCCAAAAAGAAGGGAACATCAGACCCAATCCCTGAAGCCAAATTCCGAAGAGAATTGTCACTCAAGGGCCTACCCCACAGTTCATTCAAGCCGCGCAGCGCATAGGCCGCATTGGCACTGCCAGCGCCAATGCCGGCCGCCAAGGGCAGATTTTTCTGCATGTGGATGGTGATCCCCTCGCCCGTGACGACAGCCCCAAAAAAAACCCGAGCAGCTTGATATACAAGGTTGGATCCATCCACGGGCAAGTGCGGGTCACTGCAGGAAAGTCGTACCCCCGCTTCACCGCGTTCCATGCGAAGCTCATCACTGATGGGGACGGGAAGCATCAACGATTCCAGTTCATGAAAACCATCCTCGCGGCGGCCGAGAATGTTGAGGCACAGGTTTACCTTGCAGGGTGAGGCAAGAGTCAGAGCATTCATTGCCGGTTACTCCTCACGGTCTTCACCCGTTTCCTCGGCCGCCTCCGCTGCCTCCTCGCGTTTGCGCCACAGGCGCGCGATGAAAAGGCTGATCTCGTACAACAACTGAAGCGGCCCCGCCACCATCAGCATGGTGAAGGGATCCACCGTTGGGGTGATCATGGCGGCAAGGATAAGGTTGATGATAACGGCATAGGAGCGAAACTTGGCCAGCCCCCGATCGTCGACAAAGCCAATCTTGACCAGCGACAGGATGATCATTGGCATTTGGAAGGCCAGCCCCATCCCAATGGTAAACTTAGCCACGAAGCCAATCAGGTTGTCCGCCCGCCATTCATCCGCGCCAAAGCCAAGCATATGGGCAAAGCTGACCGAGATGAGCATGGTGATCTTCAACAACACGAAATAACAGAACGCCGCCCCCGCAAGAAAGAGGAGAGTGCCGCCACCCACAATGTAATAGATAAGTTTTCGCTCCTTGCTCTTCAGGGCGGGAAGAATGAAGTCCCCCACAAAATATAAGATAAATGGAATTGAAATAAATATGCCGCCGAATATGGCCAGCTTAATCGCTCCCATGAAGGGATCAATGACCCCGTAATATTTTGCCTCGGGGATGGGGGCGTCGATGTTCCCGGTGGTTTTTGGCACGAGTGTCAATGCCTGGTTGGTTTTACCATCAATTGGCGGAAGGTTGGTCAGAACCAACTGCAGTTCCTGGATGGAGTTCTGGTGTGTCTTGTTGGCCTCGGGATACAACTCCAAAAGCGAGGTGCCCTTGAGCGTGGTGATTTGCTTGTCCCCTAGGCGGACAGGAATGAACTTCTTGTCCAAGCCGCGCGACAACTTGATGTATTCCATCTCCCGCGCCCATTCCATGGGTTTGGTGAGAATGCCCATGATGTTTGGCGCTGCCACCAGAGACACAACCATGCCGATGGCAACCGAGGAGAATATTTTCAACAGCATCCACCGGAAATCCTCCAGATGGTCAAGAAACGGCTTTACGGGTCCTCCATACGGGTTGCCATCATCATCGTACTCCGGTGAAAAATCATCATCCGGATCGTCCGGCACACCGCCGCCGTAATGGCTGCTGCTGTATGCATGGGGATCATCGTGGTGAGGATCCCCGTGTTGGTCATCATGATGGTATTCTTCATGGTAGGAATCGTGATATTCACCGTGTTCCCCATGATGATATTCGTCCCCCTCATGGTAGCCATAATGGTCATCATTGTACTCGTCATGATGAGGGTCCGCATCTTCACTATCCGAGCGATCCGCATCAGCATCACCAGTATCTGCCGGCTGGCTTGACTCTTCCGCCTCCTCGGATGCCCCTCCTTCCGGGGAAGTGACGGATTCCAAAGGGGCAGAAATCTCCAGTGGCAGTTCAGGCTGCTCTGCATCTTCAGGGGCCGTCTCCGGAGCAGAAATATCCTCCGGGCTTGGATCCTGATGTGCTGGCGGCTCTGCCTTTTCCGGTTCGGGGTTTCCGGAGGGCTCCTTGGCCATGTTTTGAAGAGACCGTCTTAGGTCTTGGAGGTGTCGGACTCCGTGGTGGATTCCACAGTCACGGCATCATCCTTGCTCGAGGTTTCCTTGGCCACACGCTCGCCACTTTCGGGGCGGTGTGTACGATGGTCTTCCTCATAATAGGTCCGGTCCATTTCATCCTGAATGTCGGTGGAGGCACGTTTGAATTCCTTGATTCCCTTGCCCAATCCCTTGGCCAATTCGGGCAGTTTTTTTGCGCCGAACATGATCAAGACAATGGCCAAGATCAAGATCACCTCGCCCATGCCGAGTCCCATAAACGCCAACATCACGTTTTCCATATTGCTTCCTGAAGTAGCCGGTTTATTCGCCTGAAAATCCGCGCACAGTTGGGACGGTTCAATACGTCCGCCGCGCTGCGGTTTTCCAAGATAAGCGGCCCATTGAGAATAGCCCCGTCCGGTCTTGAGTAAAGAACAAAAAAAGCACGGCCCCCTCGGGGACCGCGCTGAGGAATTTTCAAGATCATTGTCCCGGCAACGTCATCAACACAAATTCCCCACGACGGTTTGCTTGGTAGGAATTCTCATCCGCGCCCTCCACAACCGGCTGCTTTTCACCATAGCTGATGGTCTGGATGCGTTCCCCATGGATTCCAAACTCAGCCAAAACGCTGCGCACCGCCTGTGCCCGGCGCTCACCAAGGGAGAGGTTGTATTGTTCCGTGCCCCGCTCGTCACAATGGCCCTCAATATACAGCAGATGGTTTGGGTTCGAAAGCATGTGCCGCGCAACGGCTTCCACCTTGCCACGGTCTCCCGGCCGCACCGACGCACTGTCATAGTCAAAATGAACAGTGTGGGCGCTGAAGAAGTCATAGTTCGGTTGCGTGTTTGCAAAGTTGGCAAACTCCTGATTCGGTCCAGACGGAACGATGGGCGGCTGGACAGGATTAACCACCACCGGGGGCGGATTTCCACCGGGCACACCTGGCGTCACTATCGGCCCCGTAGGCCCACCGGGTACAGAGGTCCCGGGAGGCGGCCCCTGCGGATTGGATGGACCCGAGGGAATCCCTGGATTCGGATTCTGTACAATGGCCTTCAGTCCAGGGATGGTCGTCAGTTTCCCCGGCCGTTGCGATTTACAACCCAGCCCCAGCGCAAGTCCCAGCGCCAATAGGGCCGTCATGGTTAACTTGTTTTTTGTCATGGTCCCTCCTTGTGGTGTTTAAATCATGGCACAATAACCGGCTGCCCGGCGGGCGGCTGGATGGCCGCCGGCACAGGACGCCAGATCACGAACTCTCCCCGCCGGTTTTCCTGATAGGAAACCTCATCAGTGCTTTTCAACACTGGAAATTTTTCTCCATAACTGATGGTCTGGATGCGCTCGGGGCTAATGCCAAATGGCGCCAACGCCTCACGCACCGCCTCCGCCCGCCGTTGACCCAGCGACAGGTTGTACTGTTCCGTGCCTCGCTCATCACAGTGCCCCTCAATCACCAGATGAAACGTGGGCTGTGCCGAGAGATACCGCGCCACGAGCCCAATCTTTGACTGGTCCGTCGGTCGTACAGCTGCGCTGTCGTAGTCGAAATGTACGGACTGCGCCGCCAAGATTTCCCGGTCCTCCATGTAATCGCCAGGACGCGGCCCCAGCTCCCGGTTGCGGTCGTCACCCGTGTTGTCGTTGTTGGTGTTGTCGTCACCGCCGTTGTTTCCATTGCCACCATTGTTGTTGGTCACGACCGTGTCGTTGCCACCGCCCGTGTTGCCCGAACCAACGCCGCCATTGCCACCATTGTTTCCACCGCCGGTATTCCCATCGCCTCCGTCACCCTCGGAGGAATCTCCATTATTGTTTTCTGGAATATGAGTCAGACCTGGCTCCTGAGTTGATTTGCAGCCCGCCGCCAAGGCAAGGCCCAACACGGCTGTCAACGCGACTGGATACAGTTTTCGTCCCAACATAAATGAACTCCTTTCAGTTATTAAAAAATCCTTGGTTTGCACCACCCTTAATTTGCCCAAGCTGGCGACGTCGCCGCGCCACCCTCAAGCGGGACCAGCTTAACCCGCTTGGTGGGCACGTCAAGCAGTGCCAGCCTTCTCTTATTCACACCCGCACCTGTGCGCAGCGTAAAGATGATTGTGCGGCTGTTCGGCGCCCATGACGGGTTCTCCCCGGCCACCAGAATTCGCGCCTCGCCGCCATTCGCCGGCACCACGCAAATGTTAAACCCCCCTCCCGGCGCCGTGAAGGCGATCCACTTTCCATCCGGGGACCAGTCCGGCTCCGAAGGGTTGTGAATACCCTTGGTGTCCACCCGAAACATCGGGCCGCCATTGGGGCGCTTCTTGACCAGCCATCGTCGCCCGTTCGTACGCGTGGCAAAGCAAAGCCATTGGCTGTCGGGCGACCATGTTGGGCTGGATTCGCCTTCCTCTGTTGCGGTCACCCGCACAAGTTTGCCACCACCTTGGTCCCCCTTAAAGTCGTACTGCGGGGGGGCAAGATAAACATCCGGGCTGCCTCCCTTGCTCAACACCATCGCCAGCCAACCGTTTGATCCCATGGCCGCCCCAGTGTTCAACCCGCGATACCGCGCCACAATATCCCTCTTGCCGGTATTCAAATTATGGCGCAGCACAGTGGGGTTTATGATCCCGGCGAATGTCAGATAAGAAGTGTAGAAAACCTCGCGATTGCCCTTCCCCCAGGACGGCGTGACACACAGCACTTTGTCGTTCGTCAATGCCACCGCATTGTGTCCGTCGAAATCCGACTGAAACACCTCCCAAGAGCGTGCCCCGGTTTTTCTGGTGAAAATGATCTTGGTTTGCCCGATACCGGGGATGCGATGGACAGATTCCACCACCGCATCGGAAAGCGCATGTGCTTGGCTGCGCAGCGACCCTCCATTGAAGGATTTGTTGAACAGAAAATCCTGATTGGCATCCTGCAGGGCCCCTTCCACTGCGGCACCGTTCTTTCCGGAGAGGATGTATTTCGCATTGTCCGGAGGCACAATTTTAAAGCCCTGCACCTCAAGGTCGAATCGCAGCACCGCAGCCACCTCACCACTGAACCCCTGAAGCGCAAGGGGCACGAGCTTGCTCTCGTCCACCGCGCCAATCACCGTCACTCGGTTTGGATCCCCCGCTGCACCCGCGGCCGGCGGCGCCGCCGCCAACCAAGCCGCACCAGCCAAACATCCCGCCAATATTGCCAACTGTTTCACTCTGTCTTTCCTCCCAATTGTTATCGCATCTGGAAATCAATCGTAAACGTCTGCCGCGATTCCTTCACACCCGCGGGAAACGATCGCCCGATTGAACGCACAACGTTGAGCGTCCCCTGCACCGAGGCATCCAGAGGCGCCTGTCCGGAGCGACGAACGATGCTCGATGAAAGCACTTGACCGCTGCGCGACACCGTCACCTTCACTGTCACCACCTGCCGATACCGCTGGCCCGGCAACCGGCCGCTGTTCCAAGTTTGCTGGTATTTTTGCCGAACCCACTCCTTGTAATTGTTGTAACTCGATGAGCCCGGCCGAAAAACCACCGCCTGCAACGTGCTGCTCAATTTGCTTTTCAAGTTGTTCACGGCATTGGGGTTCACCTTCACCGTGTTGACCGCCTTGCGCGCAGGGTTCACCTTGGGTTGGCTGCTGGCAGTTCCCTTGTTCGAAAACACCTTACTGTTGACCTTGATTTTCGGAACCTTGGGCCGGCTCTTTTGTTGCTTCGGCTGACTTTTCGGCTTGGCCGCGTTCGTTGACTTCCGGGTGTTCTTCGGCTTCACCGGACTGGGGTTCTTCGGCGGCGTGGTCTTCACTGACCGCTGCGTGTGGGTCTTGACCTGCTTCCGCGGCGGCTCCACCACCTTTCGAGGCGGAGTTGGTGGTGTCACTCGGCGAATGTTTTCCGGCGGCACAACCCTCCGGGCCTGATGCTGCTGCGGGGCAGCCGAGGGTGCCTCCTCACGGGCAACCGTCAGTGAAATATATTTGACCGGCTCCTCATCCTTCCGGGTCGTTGCAAATGCCACTCCAAACACCACCACCAACAGGAGCAGCAAATGCATACCCAGCGAAACCATGAAGCATTTTTTTTGCAGGCGTTTCCGGCTCATGTTCCCTCCTATCTTTGCGGCCTTGTCCGCAGCGAAAACTTCGTCAGGTCATTCCGTTGACAGACATCAATCACATCATACAGATGCTTATTTCGCCCATTCTCATCCACACGGATGTAAATAACGGTGTTCGTATTTGCCTGGTGCGCCTGCACCAAGGCCCGCTCCAAGTGAGACAGCGACATTTCCTGACCATCAAGCTCGAGCCGACCTTCCGGGCTGATTTCAATGGTCTTTTTCACCTCCGGCTGGTTTGAATCCACCGCACCACCCTGCGGCAATTCAAGCGCCATTCCCTGCTCCAACAGTGGCGTGGCAATCACGAAAATGATCAGCAGCACAAACGCCAAATCCAACATCGGCGTGATGTTGATGTCACTCAAGGTCACCAAGGAATTCTTCTGGGAATACCGTTTCATGCTCAACCCACTCCCGTCCCCAGCAGTTCCGGCTGCTGCTCATCATCTCCCTTCTTTTCCTCTTCCATCTCTCCCTTCTTGTGAGACTTCGCCTCGCCCGTGTTGGGAGCCTCGCTTCGCGGGGTTTCCGGCAGGGGCTCATCCACTAGGAATTCCGTCTCCAAGCGTGAGGCAAATTCCTGTGCGAAATTGTCTAGCTCCACGTTGTGAACCCTTAAATTATGAACCAGCCAGTTGTAGCCGAACATGGAGGGGATCGCCACCACCAGCCCTGCCACAGTCGTTGCCAATGCCGCCGCCACGCCGGGAGCCACGGTGACCAAAGTCGCGTTGCCCGCTTGGGCAGCCGCACTGAACACCTCCATCACACCCCACACCGTGCCAAACAACCCAATGAACGGCGCGCCACTCACCGCAATAGCCAGTAGGATCAGTCCTCCTTCCAAAGCCACCGCCTCGCGCGCCACCGACGCCTCGACCATACCCTTGATGTGTTCCATTGACTTGAGGCTCAACCTCTTCCTCCTTTCGCCGTCCGGCCCTTTCAGGCGTTCCTCCAAGGCGTGACAGCCATCTGAATAGACGTTGAAAAACGGGCAACCCTCCACCTGAATACGGCGATCGAACATGGCCGTCACTCCCGACTGCACCCTGAACTCATTCTCGAAGCACCCGTTAAGGTGCCGCGCTTTGCGCATTTGCAGCGCCTTGTAGGCCATCACCGCCCAAGCGCACATGCTCAACAGCACCAGCACAATGATGATTCCCACTCCGACCGACGACGCTTCCTCCCAGACAAACCGCAACGTCGGCTTGCTGGCAGCGGGCTGCGCAGCCAATATCAAAAACCATTCCATTTATCTGCCTTCCTCCTTAAAAGGCACCTCCTGTGTACCCTCTTTTGTACCCCTGTCACCACCCTCAGTCAAAGCTTTTCCGGCCTCAAAAGGCATCTTTTCCCTATAGAACCGCCCGAAACGCCGCCCGACAACCAATTGATATTAACTTTGCCAACCGCAGCTTGTTAACAATGAGTGCCATTTTCGCCGACAAAGGATCTCCTGCCACAAATGCTCACAGCTCACCTCTGCGTCAACTCCGCTGAAACATCAGGCATCCTAGGGGCGGCAGTACAAATTCAGCCGAAAACGGTTGGCCGTGCCAGAGAACGGGTTCCGCCATGACTCCCCCTCCATTTCCGAAATTCCCGCCGCCATAAATCTCCGCATCACTGTTCAAGGCTTCATGCCACCAGCCGTCACGCGGCAAGCCAAGCCTATAGCTCATTCGCGGTGTAGAAGTTAAATTCAACACCACCAACACTTGGCGCGAACAGGCCAAATCCTGTCGCACGAATGAAACCACACTGGAGGCATGATCCGAGCAATCCACCCAATAGAAGCCCGATTCCTCGTAGTCCGCCTCCCAGAACGCCGGCTCGCCAACATAAAGCCTGTTCAAATCCGCCACCCACCGCCGCACACCCTCGTGCCCCTGCACCTCCATCAATTCCCACGGCACTTCTCCATCCTCGCTCCACTCCGTCGGCTGTCCTAGTTCTCCTCCCATGAACAACAACTGCTTACCCGGAAATCCCCATTGTCCCCCCAGCAAGGCCCGCAAGTTCGCCAACCGCTGCCAACCATCCCCGGGCATCCGCATTAACAACGACCGTTTTTCGTGAACCACTTCATCGTGCGACAACGGTCGCAGGTAATTCTCGTTGCTCCGGTACAACATGGAAAATGTCAGCTCATCCTGATGCCATTGCCGGTGAACTCCCTCATGCTGGAAATATCCCAAGGTATCGTGCATCCAGCCCAAGTCCCACTTTAACGAAAATCCAAGCCCGTCCGCGGCGGGCGAACCTGTCACCCGCGGCCAATCCGTCGACTCCTCGGCAATCATTACCACTCCCGTATGCTCCGAGTGTACCACATGATTGGCATGCCTTAAAAACTCAACCGCCTCCAAATTTCGGTTATCCCCATGCACATTCGGCACCCATTCCCCCTCCTTGCGCCCATAGTCCAAATACAACATTGATGCCACCGCGTCCACCCGCAACCCATCCACATGAAACATGTCGTACCAATACAACGCATTGGCCACGAGAAAGTTCCTGACCTCGTGCCGCCCATAATCAAACACCAGCGTCCCCCATTCCGGGTGATGGGCCTTGCGCTCGTCCGCATATTCAAACAACGCCTCCCCATCAAACCGCGCCAACGCCCAATCATCCCGTGGAAAATGCGCGGGCACCCAGTCCACTAGCACGCCAATCCCCGCTATATGCAGTGCATTGATCAGAAACTGCAGATCCTCCGGCGTCCCATACCGGTTTGTGGGCGCATAAAAACCCGTTACCTGATATCCCCAGGATGGATAATACGCATGCTCAGCCAGCGGCAAAAATTCCACATGCGTGAAGCCCATCTCCAACACATAATCGACCAGCGGCCCCGCCAATTCCCGATAGTTAAAGGAATTCCCATTTGCTTTTCGGCGCCACGAACCCATGTGCAGTTCATAAATGCTCATCGGTCTGCGCGATGGGTCTGACTTGCTCCGCGCCTCCATCCATTCCCCATCACCCCAGGCAAACTTCCTCGGATTCCAGACAATCGCCGCGTTCTTCGGAGCAGACTCGAAGAAAAACCCGAAAGGATCCGTTTTCTCACGCACCTCCCCACCTAGCGTCAGCAGGTCAAACTTGTAATGCACCCCCTCCCCAACTCCCGGCACAAACAACTCCCAAACCCCGGAGTCTCCAAGCCGGCGCATAAGATGCGAGTCTGCGCGCCAATAATTAAAATCCCCCTTCACGCTCACCCGTGCCGCGTTGGGTGCCCATACGGCAAACGCAGTCCCATTCACTCCATTCAACTCAAGCGGATGCGCTCCCAGCTTGTTGAAAATCCGCCGCTCGTCTCCCTGGCCAAACAAGTAAAGGTCCTGCTCGCCAACCGTCGGCTCGAACGAATAAGGATCCCGCGTCCGCCATTGCTCCCCACTTTCCCATTCGATCGCCAGTTCATAGGGAAACATCTCCGTCACATCGCCCATGAGCCCCTCAAAGATATCCGTTCGCCCCAGCCGGCGCAGGGGCACCACCGGTCCGCCCGCGTTCAGGGCCATGGCCGCCACTGCACATGCCTGCGGCAGCAACGCTCGCACCACCACTCCATCCTCCATCAAGTGCATACCCAACACGCCATGGGGAACGGCGTGGCGTCGCGCATCCAGCGCAGTCAATTCGGATTCGGATAAAATCAATTTGAAAAACTAATCCACCAGCCCCAGTTGCCTCAGTTGAACCTCAAGTGCCTCTATTTCGCCCTCGTTCCATAACACGTGGTCGGAGCGGTCCATTTTGGTTTCGATGCCTAGTTGCGCTTCCATTCGTTGGCGGACCTGAGTATCGCCCCAACCCCTTTCTCGCAGGCGGGCCATCTGGGTTTCCGCCGTACAGGCAACACACAAAACAGCATCAAAATTTGACTCCGCACCCACCTCAAACAATAGGGGGATCACCACCACTCCCCCTTGCCTCGCCTTGCGCCAGCCAGCGATAGATTCCTGCCAGCTTTCACGCACTCGAGGGTGTATGATGCCCTCCAAACATTCTCGGGCCAAAGAATCTCTAAAGACATGTTCCGCCATCTTGGCACGATCCAGCCGGCCATCAGTCTGGATAAATTCGTCCCCAAAAATCCGCCGGATTTCCTCGAGTGCGGGTTGGTCCGGTCGCACCACATCACGCGCCAAGTCATCTGAATCCACGACCGGCCAGCCCGCCTTTCCCAACAATCGTGCCACAGTGGTTTTACCCATCCCAATCCCACCCGTGAGCCCAAGGATTTTATTCATTCAACTTGACCAGCAAGGCCGAGATTATCGAGAATTTGAACCGTAGAATACGACTTGTTCAGGGTATAAAAGTGGAGCCCCTCGACACCCGCCTTCAACAGGCCTTGGCACTGCTCCGTAGCGTACTGGACTCCGAACTGGCGAACAGCGTCGTTATCATCCCCCAATTCCTCAAGTTTCGCGGATAGAGCAGGCGTCAGCTTGGCCCCGCACAAGTCCGTGAACCGCCGAATTTGCGCACCACTCAGTATCGGGATAATGCCCGCGGTAATTGGCCGACCCATGCCCAAGCTGCGCAGATGGTCCCGAAACCGGAAAAAATCTTCATTATCGAAAAACAATTGTGTGATAACAAAATCAGCACCGTGATCCACTTTCTCCTTGAGGCGCTGCCAGTCCACATCCTTCCCCTCCGTGCAGGCGATATGGCCCTCTGGAAAACCCGCCGTGCCAATCGAGAAGCCTCCGTGTGCATGGATAGCTTCGACCAGTTGATACGAAAACTCAAAGCCACCCTCCGGTTTCACAAATACATTTTCCCCGGCAGGTGGATCACCTCTCAGGGCGAGAATATTTTTGATTCCGCGCGCCTGGGCCTCGTTTAAAAATCCGCCGATGTCCTCCGCCGTGGACCCCACGCACGTCAAGTGCGCCATGGCCGGAAGATCGTGCTCATTCTGGATGGCTTCGACAATGTCCAGAGTCTTGCCGCGCGTGCTGCCCCCAGCGCCATAAGTCACCGAGCAAAATGACGGCCCCGCCGCTTTGAGGCGCGGAATGGTTTTCTCCAGCAAACTACGCTCGCCCTCGGGAGTTTTGGTGGGAAAAAACTCACAGGAAACCACCGGCCGTCCCTCGGCGCTGGCCTCAGCAAAAATGTCGCGAATAAAACGCACGGCGGGATGATGGGGAATTGCGCAGGAAGGAGCAAGGCATCAGCCGCCAATGGCGCTCATCGTGCGGTCGGGCTGCTCGAAATCTGTCTCGCCGATATGGTGGCGCTCTTCCTTTTTCAGGGCAACGCCATCCAGCCACTGGGCAATTTCGGAATCAGTAGCGCTTCCGCGCAGCAGCGGCTTGAGATCATGTTCATGCAAACTGAATAGGCATGTGCGAATTTTCCCGTCAGATGTCAGGCGAATCCGGTTGCAATTTCCACAAAACGGCTCGCTAACGGGCATGATGAGGCCAATCTCAGAAGAACAACCCTTGAAGCGCCAACGCTTGGCTGTGGCGGCAGCATGTTCACGATCGGCCGGCTCCAAATCAAAACGTGCCCTGAGCCGCCCGAGAATTTCCCGGCCAGTCACCACATGATCCTTTTGCCAGACACGACCGGAATCCAACGGCATGAATTCGATAAAACGAAAACTGATCTCCTCCGCCCGGGCAAATTCGGCCAACGCCTCAATCTCGTGGTCATTCAGTCCGCGAATGACGACTGCGTTGACCTTGACCGGCTGAAAGCCTAGGGAGCGGGCTTGTCGAATGGCGGACAAGACCTCCTCCAGCCCGTCCCGCCCCGTCATTTTTTTAAAATTATCGCGGTCCAACGAATCCAAGCTGAAGCTCACCCGCCGCAAACCCGCCGCTCGCAACTCCTCGGCGTGACGCGCAAAATGAAATCCATTGGTTGTCATCGCCAAGTCCTCAACCGGAAGCGCGGCGAGTTTGCGAATCAATACCGGCACATCACGTCGCAAAAGCGGCTCGCCGCCCGTGAGGCGCAGCTTGGTGATACCCCGCTTTACAGAGACGCGCGCCACCCGCTCAATCTCCTCATAACTCAGGAAATGCGAGCGAGGCTTCCAGTCGCGCGGGATGGGCTTGGAATCGCCGTCCGTCCCTTGACGATAAAAATCCGCCGCCTCTTCCGTCTCCGGCAGACAGTAGAGGCAGCGGAAATTACAACGGTCGGTAATGGAGATCCGCAGGTCGCGCAATGTGCGGCCAAACGAATCTTTCAACCGTCCGGACGCGCTCACGCTCACGGGTTGGCGGGTGCCGGCGCGGACGTAGGCTCTACCGATGGAGCCGCAGGGGTATCCTCACTAGGTTCCGCAGGCTTGGGAGCCTCGGGTGCTTCTGAATTGCCCGGGTCCGGTGTTTCAATTTTGGGCTGCACGGGTTCCTCCGCCGCTGGTGTCACCACACCCTTGGGTTCCTCAACGGCCCCCTCCGGTTGCGGCGCTGGCGTAGAGTCATTCGGCTCCTCCTTCGGCTCCGGCGTCACGACCTTGGATTCGCCATCCGGAGTGGTAATGGTCACCGACCCGTCATTTTTCAGTTCCACACTCAATTTGCTTGGATCCAAGCCGGGCTTGCCATCCTCGGCCGCGGACTTTTGACGGTCACGGGCATTCAACCTAGCCAGATTATGCAGGCTGCCCTTCTTCTGTCCATTCGGCCGGAAGTAGCCAATCTGCTCCCGGATCATACGCAGACGCTCGCCGGCGACCCACTCGGACTTCAGCTTCTTGTACTGCGCCTGTACAAACTCGAGGTTGTTGAGCTGTTTTTCAAGCGCGGCTTTTTCCTCCTGCATGCGCTTGAGTTCCCGAAGCAGGAAAGCGCGGTCACCCTCGGCGGCGTCGAGTTTCTGCTGGGTCACGGCAATGTTCTGCTCCAAGTTGCCAATCTGGTTCTTGAACGCACCCACCTGCTCGGTCACCACCTTCAGGTCGCCTTCCAGCTGGGCAATGCGATTCTGGCCATCCTCCAGTTCCTTCACCGCCGTGGCAAGCGCTTCATTCTTCCTCTCTACCTCCTCTTCGACTTCAGTGATCTTCGCCGTGGCCTCTTTCAGCTTGCGGTCGGCATCGGTTAGGGCCTGCGTCTTGGTGGCCACGTCGGCCTTGACTTGCTGCAATTCCTGCGCCGTTTGACCCAGTCGAGTCTCAACGGCGGTCATATTCTCCTTGGTGACAAGCAAATCCTGCTGACTCGCCGCCAGCTGTGCCTCCGCATCCGTCAGCTTGGTGTTCGTGGTGTCCCGCTCCTGAGTCATGGCGTCTAGGCTGGCTTGTGTGTCCGTGGTTGACTGCTCGGCAGCCGTCAACTGCGCCGCCAGCGATGCCACATCATCATCCTTGTCGGACACATCCTTCTTGGCCTTGTCCAAACCCTCCTGCAAAATGGCGACTTGGTCCTTGAAATCCACGACTTTCTTTTGATGCTCATTTGCGGCAGCCTGCTCGCGTGCCTTGGCGCTGTTGTGTTGCACAACCAAAAGAATTCCCAGCCCCAGTGTGGTGGCTAACAATATGATTACCGGCGTTTTCTCTTTCATACCCGGGAGGGATTCTGCGCATCACAACCGTTTAATCCAGCGGACCTTATTCTTTCTTTTCGGCACCCAATTCACAGGTTGTCCCACGAGGGCCGCCGGAATTTTTTGATCGCCCAACCGGCAAGTCCCCCGCCAGAATAGCCGCATGGATACCGGCCCCATGCCACCCATGAGCCCGAGCCCGGAGCAAATTGCTGCCGCGCTGTTCGCCGAGTCGTTGCAGGCACAAATCACCACCTGCATGATGCTCCTTGGCCGTGCGCGTCACCCCGCGCTCGACAAGCCTGTCACCGATGCCCCCAAGGCCAAGCGCATCATCGACCAGCTTGAGTTGCTTGACAAGGATTCCACAGGCTTGGGGCTCGAGGAAATCCAGATGGTTCGGGATAGCCTCCACCAGCTTCGCATGGCATACGTGGAAACAGTCGGGTCAACCCCGGAGGACAGCCTGCCAACCCCCGAAGAGCCGGAAGATTCAACGAACGATTCCGCGACTGCTGATCCCGCTGAAAACCACGCCCCTGAGAATCCGGCAAGCCCCTCCCCCGGCAAGCCTGCGGCAGAAGCCGGTGATGACGAAGACGACGACGAGCCCCGCAAACGGTTTGTTAAAAAATATGACTGACGCTCACGGGCCGAGCGTCACCTTCACCTCTGCATCCTCACGCAGCTTTTTGTAGTAACCCGGAAGGCGCACCGATGCCTCCTGCTCCGCGAGGTGTTTGCGAATGTCCTTTTGCAGTTCGATGAAAGGCTTCACTTTTTTTGGAATCCGCTGAACCATGCGAATGACGTGAAATCCAAATTTAGTCTCCACCACGCGGCTGATCTGATTGGCCTGCATCGCAAATGACACCCGCTCAAACTCGGGCGCCATCACCCCACGCGCAAATGTGTACTCGCCTCCCTTGCGCCGTGTTCCCGGATCCTCAGAAAAATTTAAAACCAACTCCTCAAACTTGCGCCCCTGCAATGCCAGCGTACGCACCTGCTCAGCCTGCTGCCGTTTTTGTGCCTTGCCCGACTCGGAAAGCTCCAGTCCGGTCACGGGGTTCATGGTCGCGAGCAAAACATGCTGAACACGTACCTGCTCCGGCTCCGTCCAGTTTTTTTGGTTGTCCTCGTAAAACTTGCGACATTGCCCCTCAGTGATGTCGATCTTGGAAGTCAATTCCCGGTCCATCACCGCCCGGGCCAATGCCTCCTCATATAGCCGCTTTCGATAGGCGTTTGTGCTGATGCCCATTGCCGCCACGCGTAGGTTAAACGCCCTTTCACTCGTGTAACCGGCCAGTTGGTTGTTATAAGCCTCTTTCGCTTGGGTATAGGCCTGACTGCGGTCGTTTCGCGTTGCCCGGCCGAAGGCCAAACGGGCAAAGATCAACTCATGCAACAACTGTTCCTCCAATGCTTGGGGAGCCACCGCCAAAGGGATACCTTCCGCTGCGGAATTCATCAGGGAAAATTTCACGGCCGCGTCCAGTTCCGAGCGGGTCACCTTGACCCCCTGCCCCTCGGCCACCACCTTGTTTGACTTGGGAAACAAGTCATCCAAGCCATCCCCCCAACCCCAACATACGAGTACGCAGGCTATGGCCACCGACATCAAACGAGTCGCCCTCATGGCATCTTATAGTTTCACCACCCGCACATTGGAGATATCCGGGTCAGCGTTTACCTTGTCCAACAAGGCGTCCGGGGGAACACTGTCCAGATTCAGCACCGTCAGCGCATTGCCCCCCGCCTCGTCGCGGTTCAAGCTCATGCTGGCGATGTTCACCTTGTGCTCGCCCATCAGTGAACCAATGTATCCGACCATGCCCGGTTTGTCGCTATTATTCATGATGAACAACACGCCCTCCGGCACAATCTCCACATTGTGCCCCGAGAGCCTGACAATCCGTGGCTGTGTGCCAAAGAATGTTCCCCCCGCAGACACGCTCTCCCCGTCCGATTCCGCACCCACGTGCATCCATTCTGCATAGTCCGGTCCTTCATGCGCCTTAATCTCCTCAACCATCAATCCCAGCGAACTGGCCAAGCTCCTAACATTGACCGGGTTGACATCCTGTCCGCCCGCCATTGACAGGAAGCCCATTAAAACGTAGCGCGTGACCGGGTCAGCCGGCACCTCCGCAGCCTTGCCGCCATAGGTGATCACCAGACGCTCGTTGCGCTTGGGCGCAAGCTGCGCCACCAATCGCCCCAGTTTTTCTCCCAGTTCCAGATATGGCTTCACCGATTCATAGGTCTTCGCGTCCAAGCTCGGCATGTTCACCGCATTGCGCACCGCCCCGTTCACCAGATAGTCCGTGACGGCCTCTGCCACCTCCAGCCCCACACTCTCCTGCGCCTCCTTCGTACTCGCGCCCAAGTGGGGCGTCATCACTATTTCCGAGACACCTCGCAGGGGCGAATCTTCCGGCAACGGTTCCGATTCATAAACATCCAGTGCCGCCCCAGCAACCTTTCCATCGCCAACAGCGGCCACCAAATCCGCCTCGTTAATGATGCCACCCCGGGCACAATTCACCAGATATACCCCTTCCTTCATTTTTGCGAACGCCGCCGCGTCCAGCATATTCCGGGTCTCCTCGCTCAAGGGCATGTGGACCGTTATGAAATCTGCCCGCTCGAAAATTTCATCCAGTTCCAACAATTCCACCTGTTGCGCGCGCGCCTTGCTCAAGGACAGGTACGGATCAAAGGCCAACACACGCATCCCGAACGCAATTGCCCGACGCGCCACCTGGCTCCCAATTCGCCCCATGCCCAGCACGCCCAGCGTCTTGCCGCTCAGTTCCGTGCCTCCAAATTTTTTGCGGTCCCACGCTCCGCCCTTCATCGCCATGTGCGCCTGCGGAATCTTGCGCGCCAGTGCCATCAACATGCTGAAGGTCAACTCTGCCGTGGAAATCGTGTTCCCGCTCGGCGTATTCATCACCACGATACCCCGCTCCGTGGCCGCCTCCACATCCACATTGTCCACTCCGACACCAGCCCGCCCCACCACACGCAACCGTGGCGCCTTATCCATCACCTCACGCGTCACCCTCGTGGCCGAGCGAACAATGATCGCCTCACCGTCTCGCAGCAGTTCATCGGATAAACCACCCTCAACCGCCACCACCTCAAGGCCCTGCTGCGCTTCAAGAAACGCCACGCCCTTGGCGGAAACATTGTCACATACCAAAACCTTCATCAAATAGCCGCGCAGTCTAGGGAGCCACCAAGGCCCGGTCAAACCATCTCACGCCCGTGCCAAGTCTCCAGTTCCGCCCGCACCCGCCCCACCGGCAGGCCCACCACGTTGGTAAACGATCCGTCAATCCACTCCACGATCCATTCCCCATGCTCTTGGATTGCGTACCCTCCCGCCTTGTCCAGCGGATTCACCGCCGCCAAGTATCGGCGAATCTGCCTGTCACTTAACGTCCCAAATCGCACCCGCGTCGTCTCGACAAACACCATCCGCTTGGGCGGACGCCATTGGGTAAGACAACACGCCGTTGTCACTTCATGCACCTGCCCGCTCAACCGTCTCAACATCCGCCGTGCACCCGCCATGGAACCCGGCTTGCCGAACGCTTCTGCCCCAAGATGGACCAAAGTATCCGCCCCCAACACCAGTCGCTCCGGGTGTCGCATTGCCACCACCTGTGCCTTGCGGAACGCATTCGCGCGGCACAATTCCACCGGCGTCATATGCCCGCCCGACAATTCCTCAACATCCTCCGTCACCACCTTGAACCGTACCCCCAGCTCCTCCAACAACTCCCGTCTCCGTGGTGACCCCGAAGCCAGAATGAGCGATGGCCATTTCAACCCGCCACCTCCCCTTCCACTGCCTCTCGAAATAACGACAGCTTGTCCGCGAAGGCCGCCTCGCCCAAAACAGGCTCAGTCGCCTGCGGCAAATCACACCCCAACTCCACCCACGACTTGCACCCACCATATGCATCCGCCAGCGACAATTCCACCGGCTCCGGTAGCCGCGACACCCGCACTGCCATCGCGTAAATCCCCTCATCCCGTCCCCAGTCAAACCGATTGGCAATCACCTCATCGCGCCAAATGTGCTGCCCGCGCAGTCGTTCCGCGATCTCAAGCACCTCCAGCCTTCGCGCCGCCACCACTTCCGCACGAAACTCAATCCGCACCAGCCCCTTCGAAGGCCACGAAATATGATCAAAACCCACCTTGGCCGATTCCACCACTCCCTCGCGCTGCTGGTGAAACTCAGTTGGAAACAACCAGAAATTCTCATGCTCAACCCGAAACCCATCTCGCCCTTCGGAAATCCCCCCCTTGCGCAAAATCACAATCTGCTCCCCACGCCCCAACGCATCAACCACAACCCCCCATTCTTTAAAAGCCATCCGCACCTCCTCAGCCTAGCCATCCCGGCCACAAAAGTCGAGCCGGGCGGGCTTGCCTTAGCCCTTCGTTTTACCTAACGTCCAGCCAGCTTATGAACCCAACGGTACGCCTCCAGTTGTCCATCATGATGTTCCTACAGTTCTTCATTTGGGGAGCATGGTACGTCACCGCACCAAACTATCTCGGCACCATCGGCTTCACTGGGGGCGATTTTGGATGGACCTATTCGGTGGGGCCTATTGCCGGCATGATTACGCCGTTTTTCGTGGGCATGGTGGCCGACCGGTTTTTCTCCGCACAGCGTATCCTCGGAGTCATGCATTTGACTGGCGCGGGCCTGATGTTACTGGCCACCACCTACATGACTGCTGACAACCCCGCGCCCTCCACCATCAACTGGATCTTCTTCGGCTACATGCTCACCTATTTTCCAACGCTTGCGCTGACCAATACGCTGGCGATGAAAAACATGTCCGATCCCGAGAAGGAGTTCCCCGGCATCCGCCTGCTGGGCACTCTCGGCTGGATCGTTGCTGGTCTGGCACTCACATGGCTGGACATTGAGAAGGGCATCAACATGTTCTATCTCTCCGCAGGGTCGGCAGCCCTGCTGGGTTTCTACAGCTTTTTCCTGCCCGACACCCCGCCCGTGCGCGAAGGCAAGATCACTGCTCGCCAAATCCTCGGGCTTGACGCACTTGTTCTTTTAAAAAACCGCTCTTACCTCGTGTTCCTCGTCGCCTCCACGCTTATCTGCATCCCGCTGGCGTTTTATTACCAAATTACCAGCCGCATTGTGGAGATGAGCAACCTCCCCATCGGCCAAACCATGGGTTATGGACAATGGGCGGAGGTTATATTCATGTTTGTCATGCCCTTCTTCTTCAGGCGACTGGGTGTAAAGTGGATGCTGGCGGTGGGCATGCTCGCGTGGGTTGCGCGTTACGTGCTCTTCTCCATCGGCGCGCCGGACGAAATCCGCTGGATGATCATCGGCGGCATTCTGTTGCACGGCATCTGCTACGATTTCTTCTTTGTCACCGGCCAAATCTACACTGATCAAGCCGCCGACAAGCCCATCCGTGCGCAGGCGCAAGGTCTGCTGGTGTTTTTTACGCTGGGGCTGGGCATGATGATCGGCGCTCAGGTAGCCGGAAAAATTGAGACCCAACACACACCGGACAACAATAAACTGGAGGCCATCTCCAAGGATCCGACCCAAAAGGAACGCCTCACTGCTGCCTTGGGAGAAGGCAACGCCACGGAGACCGTTAAACACTGGGGCGAACTGGCGGACATCAACCGCAACCTAGAAACCGTTAATGCCGAGCACGCTCTCCTGAAATCCATCACCGACCGTGATTTGGCAATCAAGGGACTGACCCTTGCCGAGGGCAATTGGACCAACTTGAACAGCGAAGTAGCAAAGCTGAGAGCTGGACTGGATTCACAGATCAAAACAATCGAAGTCCAGCAGAAGGAATTGGGCGAACAAAAGAAAGCCCGGCGAACAGCGGAACTCAGGGCCGTGGAGTGGAAGCCACTCTGGACCAAGCCTGCGATCTTCGCTGGTTTTATCCTGCTGCTTTTCCTGTTGCTCTTCCGCGACAACAAAAAACGCGGAAATTCAGGTACTGATTAGGCCGCAAAAAAAAATCGCTTGCCGGGCGTGCCGCCTTGCGTATTCTTCCCGCGCGGGATGGAGCAGCCCGGTAGCTCGTCAGGCTCATAACCTGAAGGTCGGCGGTTCAAATCCGTCTCCCGCAACCAAAAGCCGCCAGCAAATGCTGGCGGCTTTTGGTTGTAGGAAGTGTCCATTCACCATTCGCTACTCACAACTCACTCACTCCTTATAGCTTCCAACACTTCTGCCGCATGCTCAGCCGGCTTTACCTTAGGCCAGATTTTCTGGATTTTCCCCTTGGGGTTGATGAGAAATGAGATGCGAAAAATGCCGTCGTATTCCCGGCCCAGAAATTTTTTCCGACCCCACGCGCCGTAGGCTTTGCAGATTTCCCTGTCCTCATCCGCCAGCAAGGCGAATGGCAGCCCATACTTGGCGACGAACTTATCATGTTTCGCCACCCCGTCGCAGCTCACCCCAAGTACAACTGCATTGGCCTCTTCAAATTGAGCGTGTTCATCACGGAACGCGCAGGCTTCCTTCGTTCAGCCAGGCGTGTCGTCCTTGGGATAAAAAAACAGGACCACATGCCGGCCCTGGAAATCCTTCAACGCCACCTGGCCACCGCCATTTGTAACAGCCGTGAACGCCGGTGCATCGTCCCCTTCCTTCAATTCCAAATCGGGTGCAGTTGCCATCGGCGCAGATCATGCCCGCCAAGTCGCCGGTCGACAATCAGTTTTCATCGTCCAGTTCCGGGTGCGCCGCCGGGTGCTCGGCAAATTGGCGGATGCCGTCAAATACGTACATTACTCCTGTGACCGCCGTCGTCACGCTCGCGCCCAGCGCCAGCCAAAATGTCATCACCGACGGCATCTTTAACAGCACCCAGGAGATACAGACCATTTGCAGGACGGAGGAGATTTTGCTGAGAATGTGCGGCTGCACTTTTAAATCTCCCGTCGCCAAATAAACCAACGTGCTGCCGGACACGACAATCAAATCCCGCCCCAAAACCGCGCCCACAAACCACAACGGCAAGGGCTCCCCGAAAGGCGAATTTTCGAACTTGATGCTCAGCAGGATCAATCCTGAGATGAGCAGCAACTTGTCGGCCAGTGGATCGAGATAGGTGCCCAATTTGGTTTGCTGATTGCGGTGGCGCGCCAACCAGCCATCCACCCCGTCGCTGATCGCCGCCACGAGAAAGGCCCCCACCGCCAGATACCTGTGCATCTCATCTCCCGTTCGGAGATAATACATCAACTCCACAACGAAAAACGGCACCAGCATGATGCGCGCGATCGTAACTTTGTTTGCCGTGGTCATGCCTTGCCCAGCGCACGGTCAAACCGCGCCAAAACTTCCCCACGCCCTAGCACACTCATCAGATGATACAAGCTTGGCCCCACCTTTTGTCCCGTACAGGCAAACCGCGCCGGCTGCACCAGCACCCGCACCTTGACCTCCAGCCGTTCCGCCACGTTTTTAAGACACTCCTCGAGTGATTCCCCATCAAAGTTTTTTACCGCCACATAGGCATCCCGAAGCTCCGCCAAGGCCGCGCGATTTTCCGGTGTCATGGCCTTTTCTTCAAACGCCGTGTCCACCGGGTAATCCTCCTCGAAATAGAATGCGCTGAACGCATGCAAATCTCCGAGCTGCTTCACCTTTTCCTGACAGGTTGCCAGCGCGGCGTTCACGTAATCCACGTCCTTTCCCGCCAACGCCACCCCCGCCTTCTCTGCCAAGGCGCGGTAGCGCTCCATCGGCAACTCCCGCAGATGCTCGTAGTTCATCCACAACATCTTCTCGGCGTCAAACCGCGCATTGGCCCGGTTGATTTGCGGTAGATCAAACCGCTCGACAATCTCCGCCACCGTCATCACCTCCGAGTCATCCTTCGGCGACCACCCCAGCAGACTGAGATAATTCACTACCGCCTCCGGCACAAAGCCCGCCTGCTGCCATGTCTCCAGCGATGCCCCTTCATCCCGCTTGCTCATCTTGCTCCCATTCGGATTCAGAATCAAAGGGATGTGGGCAAACCTTGGCGGCTCAACGTCAAATGCTCGAAAAAGCGCCATGTGCTTTGCCGTGTTTGACAAATGGTCTTCACCACGGATCACGTGCGTAATACCCATCTCAATGTCATCCACCACATTCACCAAGTGAAAAACCGGCTTGCCATCAGAGCGCACGATTACGAAGTCAGGCTGTTCCTGCTCGCGATCCGTCAGCTCACGCATCACCTCCCCGCAAATCAAGTCGGAAATCAGCGATGTCTCCCGCGGCATGCGAAACCGAACCGCCCCCTCATCCTCGTACGCCAGCCCTTTCTCCCTCAACTCCGCCACGCGCCGGGCATAAATTCCCGAACGCTGCGACTGGAAAAAATCCCCATCCGGCACACTGCCCACCGGCCCTTCATCCCAATTCAGCCCCAGCCACTGGAGTCCGTTGATCAAGGCCTCGATGGCTTCGGGCGTGTTGCGCTGGGCATCCGTATCCTCTATGCGCAGGACAAACCGTCCGCCCGTGTGCCGCGCGTACAGCCAGTTAAACAACGCTGTGCGCGCCCCGCCAATGTGCAAATAGCCCGTCGGACTGGGGGCAAACCGAACACAAACGTCGCTTGATTTAATGTCTGCCATGTCGCGGCAGACAATGGCCAATTGACGCCCTCTCGCCAAGACCACAATCCCGGTCAACTCAATCAATGGTCCAGTTTTTTAAGGACCGCGCAGAGAGCTTCAAGCCGGGGAATCTGCACAGGGGTTTCCCTTGCCTGCCGAAGCGGCTCAAGAAACATGCTCTCCAACTCCAAAGACTGGCCACGCTGAAAATCTATCAGGGTCGATGCCCGGTATTCCCCCATCGCCCGCGTGTTGGCGACCATTTTATCCGGCAACCCCAAATCCAGGGCCAAACCCTTCGCATTGGCCACCGCGATGATCTCTTCCATCATTCCCCGCACCCACCCTTCCCAACACGAATCTCCCAAGAGGACATCTGTTGGCAATGCGTCCCCTATTGAGCCCGGCCAAGCCGTCGCGCCACTCTCCAGCGCCGCCAATCCCGCCGCGCCAGCAACCCCCAAGCCATTAAATGGAACGTTCCAGACCAGCTTTTCCCACAACGCCCGTTCCAAGTCATCCACCACCTCGCAGTCAATGCCAGCCTCCTTGAACAAGGCAGCGACACCCCGTATCTGCTCGCCGGCCTTTTTGCCAAGTTGCCCCATCACCACCCGACCAAACGCAATGTGGCACACCACTCCCGGTGTCGTCCGGTTCAGACAGACAAAGCACAGACCGCCCAACACTCGTTCCGGCCCAAACAACGCCCCCAGCCGCTCACAGTTGCCCAAGCCGTTTTGCAGGCACAAAATCAACGTGTCCCGCCCCAACAACGGCCTGATCAACTTATCGTAGCGGTTATTCGCCGTGGTCTTCAGCCCGACCAGAACCAAGTCGCACTCTCCAATACTCGAAGGCAACTCATGGGCGCGTGGAAACAAGACCGTGTTCCCATCCGGCGACTCAATCCGCAGTCCGCCATCGCGAATTGTCTCGAAGTCGCTTCGCAACAACAGGTGGACATCGTACCCTGCTTGGCAAAGGCGTCCGCCATAGAAACAACCCAGTGCGCCGCTGCCCACTACACCGATCTTCATGCGCTGATCCTAAGCAAAGTCCGAGGACAAAAAAAGGCGCCCCGCGCGGGACGCCTAGGTGAAATTCCTTGGCCTTAGCCGAGAATCTCTTCCTTTGCCGCCTTGAGGAAGGTGAACTTCAACTTGGTCTTCGCCGGCACATCAATTTCCTCTCCAGCCTTCGGGCCAAAGCGCATGATCATCTTGCGGGCCGCTGTCTGCCGCACGGACACCTTGCCGATGCCGGGAATAGTGAAGCCATCCTTAGCGTTGCTGTACGCCAAGCTCGCCAGCGTCTCGATCGCCGCCTTGGCTTGCGCCTTCGAGATGCCCGCGCCTTCCGCGACTTCGTTAGTGATTTGTGTCTTTGTCAGTTTTGCCATTTTTTCTAGTTGGTTTGCGATTAATTCGTGTCTCGCGACTGCGCGTTATTAACCGCGCCGAACACTACCCGCGCAAGGCAAATCACTGTATTGTGAATAAGAAGAAATTCACAATCATCGCACACCACAGGCTTGACACCTCTCCACCAACACACCATCACGGCCTCGTGACACTCGCCCTTCTCCAGCGCCGCGCCTCCTCCAATCCCGCGGAGAACCTACAAAATACACTCGCCGCTACCATCGATGCCGCCCGCGGTGGCGCCCAAGTCATCTGCACCCAGGAGCTCTTCGCCACTCAATACTTTTGCCAGGAAGAAAATTACGACCACTTCCAACATGCCGAACCCATCCCCGGTCCCGCCACTGAGGCATTCCAGAAAATTGCCAGCGAGCATCAAGTTGTCATCATCACCTCCGTCTTCGAGCAACGCGCCCCCGGCCTTTTCCACAACAGCGCCGCCATCATTGACGCCACCGGCGAACTCCTCGGTATCTACCGCAAGATGCACATTCCCGACGATCCGCTTTATCACGAAAAATTCTACTTCACACCCGGTGACCTTGGCTTTCGCGCCTGGCAAACCCGGTTCGGTCGCATTGGCGTACTCATCTGCTGGGACCAATGGTATCCCGAGGCTGCCCGGCTCACCGCATTGGCCGGCGCCGACCTGATTCTCATTCCCACCGCCATCGGCTGGCATCCAAGCGAAAAAGCCACTGAAGGTGAAGCCCAACACAACTCTTGGCAAACCATCCAGCGTAGCCACGCAATTGCCAACGGCTGCTTCGTAGCTGCCGCCAACCGTACCGGCCACGAAACGCCCCTCGGTGGTGATGGCTTGGAGTTCTGGGGCCAAAGTTTCATCGTCGCCCCCTCCGGGAAGATCATCGCCCAAGCCGGTATCCACACCGAGGAAATCCTCACTGCCACCCTAGATCTCACTCAAATCGGCCATACCCGCACCCACTGGCCATTCCTGCGCGACCGCCGCATAGACGCCTACGACGGCCTTACCCAGCGATTTCTCGACTAAGTCCCATGTACCGCGGCCGCATTGCCCCCACCCCCACCGGCCATCTCCACCTTGGTCATGCCCGCACTTTTTGGACCGCCTACCAGCGCGCGCAATCGAACAATGGTCAACTCCTCTATCGCAATGAAGATCTTGACCCGCAACGTTGCAAAACCGAATACCGCCAAGCCGCCATTGAAGATCTCAAATGGCTTGGCATCCAGTGGAACGGCGCTCCTGTTGACCAATCCAACCGCCTCCCTATCTACCGGGCCGCCTTTCAGAAACTATATGATGGCGGACACCTGTTCCCCTGTGATTGCTCCCGCAAGGACCTTCGCGAAGCCATTACCGCCCCACACAGCGAGGATGGCGACCCCATTTATCCCGGAACCTGTAGAGATCGACAGCTGAATGACAGCAGGCAAGAGTTGAACTGGCGTTTCCGCATTCCCGAAGGAAAAACCGTTGAATTCACCGACACTCGTCTTGGCCACCAACAGTTTGTGGCTGGCCGCGATTTTGGCGACTTTCCGGTCTGGCAAAAAAACGGGCTCCCCGCCTATCAACTCGCCGTGACCGTCGATGACAACGCCATGAAAATCACCGAGGTGGTTCGTGGCGCGGATCTGCTCCTGTCCACCGCCCGCCAAATTCTACTCTATCAGGCGCTAAACATCGTTCCTCCAGTCTTTTACCACTGCGAATTGATGTGTGATGAAAATGGCCAACGGCTGGCCAAGCGTCACGACGCGCTGAGCTTGCGCGCTATCAGGGAGTCCGGCGGCATTCCGAACGAGATCAGAAAAAACTGGACGGCACCCTAGTGCCCCAGCCCATGCCCCGGCACATTGCACCACGGCAAACTCCCCAGCGCCCCCACTGAGTACGTTCCTCCCACGGGACAAACCAGCCTTGCCTTGGGCACAAAATCTTCCAAGCCAAACTCCATCTCACCCCCCTTCTGGAAATCCACTTTCACCTTTCCATCGTTTTCCACCTTCCCGTTCTCTGAAAGAACCGGGTGCAACACCGTCCCCCTGCCGTGCCCCTCCACCTCCACGAAGCAACCCTTGAAGTGGATCACGTTGGTCTGTAAATCCAGCAGTGTTACCGGCGTACTGTCGTCCGCGGCGCCCAACACCTTCGCAAGGTCCATGGCCCTTCTCAATGCGGTCAGATTTTTACGGGCACAAGTATCCTCCTCCCCAAGAATGCGATCCGTGGTGCGTACGTGGAAAATCTCGAAAAGCACCAATCCCAACAACGACACCAAGGCCAGCCCCACCAGCAACATGTCCACCGCAGCCACCCCCGCGCGGCCCGCAAACATCCTGCCCCCCCGCAAATCCATCAAGCTCCCTATTCGTCGCCTTCGTCCCCCTCTTCTGCCTCGTCAAGATAGCACCCATGCTCAGAGCAGGTAGGCGACGTGCTCATGTCACCCACCGTGTAAGAGCCACCAGAACGACACTTGGGCAGCTTCTTCCCCTCAAAATAATCCTTCAGGTCATCCATGCTCGGCGAGGCGGACTTCGAGCCCACCTTGTTGTTGTCCGTCGCCCATGACAGCTTGTTGGCATTAATGGTTCGCTGATTGGTGAAACAATTCATCTCCGCCCCCTTCGCGCTGGACCGCATCAGGTTCGGGATAGCCACCGCCGCGAGCATGCCGATGATGGCCACGACGATCATGATTTCCACCAAGGTGAAACCCCTCGAAAAAGCAAACTTTCTGTTCATCACTCCTCTTGGACGCCCTATAACACAGACGCGCCCCTTTGGCAACTGTTACGCTTTTGATGCGTCCTTGGTTACGCAGCAGGTGCAATCGCTAAGCCAGTAACCCGGCTCCATCTCAACCAATTCCGGCACGCGCAAGGTGCATTCATCGCCGACTCGCACCGGGCAACGGGGGGCAAAGGCACAGCCGGGTGGTGGATCGATGGGGCTGGGCACATCCCCTTCCAAAACTTGGCGCTCCGGCACATGCGTAGGGTCCGGCACGGGAATGGCGGAAATAAGCGCCTTCGTATACGGGTGCCGCGGATTCTCGTAAACCCTCGCCGAGTCACCCATCTCCACCAGCTTGCCCAAGTACATGATGGCGATGCGGTCGCTGATGTGTTTCACCACCGCCAGATCGTGCGAAATAAACAGGTAACTCAGGCCCAAATCGCGCTGCAATTCCATCAGCAGGTTCAGGATCTGGCTCTGGATGGACACGTCCAGCGCACTCACCGGCTCATCACATATAATCAACTTGGGCTTCAGCGCCAATGCCCGCGCGATGCCGATGCGCTGCCGTTGCCCTCCGGAAAATTCAAACGGATACCTCTGCGCCGCCGCAGGCGGCAAGCCTACCTTGGCGAGCAGATCCGCCACCCATTGCCGGCGCTCCTCGCGCGTCCCCATCTGGTGAATCACGAACGGCTCCTCGATGATTGCTCCCACCGTGTGGCGCGGGTTGAGGCTCTCGTATGGATCCTGAAAGATCATCTGGATTTCGCGCCGGAAGGGCTTCAATTCCGATCGCGACAACCCCTCCAACTCCGTGCCCTCAAACTTCACGCTGCCGCCCGTGGGCTCATAAAGCCGCGCAATCGTCTTGCCCAGCGTGCTCTTGCCACAACCGCTCTCGCCCACGAGTCCAAGGGTTTCGCCCGGAGCAATCGACAAGCTCACGCCATCGACCGCCTTGCACGACGCCACCGCCCGCCGAAAGATGCCTCCCTTCACCGGGAAATGCATCTGCAGGTGATCCGTCTCGAGAATGGGTTGGCCGTTGTTCATGCGCGTGTACAAACCGGACAGGCTTCCACCCAATGACCCGGGGCAATCTCCTCAAACGGCGGCCGTTCGGTTAGCAAATGTCCCTCGTGCTCACGCCCACTACGGGGAGCAAAACGGCAGCCGGCTTTCAATTCACTCAGCGAAGGTACCATGCCCTCGATAATGTTCAGCTCGGTCTTAGGCTTGCCGTCCAATCGCGGAATGGAATTGAGCAACCCCTGAGTATAGGCATGGCGTGGATTGGCAAAAACCTCCTTCGCCGCAGCCCGTTCAACCACCCGGCCAGCGTACATCACGCAAACCTCATCGCAAGTCTCGGCGATCACGCCAAGATCATGGGTGATCAGCATCACGGACATGCCGAGGTCGCGCTGGAGGTCGTTAATGAGCTGGAGAATCTGCGCCTGAATGGTGACATCCAGCGCGGTGGTCGGCTCATCGGCAATGACCAGCTCCGGACCACAGGCCAAAGCCATGGCAATGACCACCCGCTGCCGCATGCCACCAGAAAGTTGATGGGGGTATTCAGTCACGCGAATTTCCGGCGACGGAATGCCAACCTGTCCGAGGATATCGATGGCCTTTTGCCAGGCTTCATCGGGCTCAAGGTCGTTATGCTCGGTGAGCACCTCGCAGATTTGTTTGCCGATCCGATGCACTGGATTAAGCGCGGTCATCGGCTCCTGGAAGATCATGCTGATGCGGTTGCCGCGAATGGAACGCATTTTTCCCGACTCGGCAGTGACGAGATTTAGGCCGTCAAACAACACCTCGCCGCCGAGGATTTTGCCCATCGGCTGGGGCAACAGTCGCATGATACTCATGGCGGTGACGCTCTTGCCGCAGCCACTCTCACCGACAATGCCGAGCGTCCTGCCCTTATGAACCTCAAAACTGATGCCATCCACTGCAGTAACCTGTCCGTCGTCCGTATCGAACGCGGAAACGAGGTTGCAGACCTGAAGCAACAGCTCGGTTTCGGAGGGGGCAGATTCGGCCACGGTGCGTGCTATTTGCGGTATTGGGCGTGAACCTTGACAACCTTTTGAAAGGTCTTACCGCCCTTCTTGGCGTCCAGCGTGACCTTTTTGTCGGCGGAATCAATCCAGTGCACATGGAATTCCTCCCAGTCGCGGCTTTGCTTCACGTTAAAGGTTTCCGGCCATTTAACCCAGCGCCAGTAGCCAACGCGATACCACGGCTTAGACCACGCGGGGATGAAACCGGCATGATCGTGCAATTTCTCGATAAGTTGATGTGACAACTGGGTTATCTCGCCAAGATCCGAAGCTTCGCGGTATTTCTTGATCAAGGCATCAATCTCGCGATCCGCAGTGACGGTGGCGTTGTTGGTATTTGGCTTCAGGTTGAGGCTAACCTTAAGAGTGCCGTCGGCGTTGTATTTGGTGTCGCCCTCTTCCTTGTAGGCGTTATCCGAGTGGTACGGCTCCCAAAAGCGCGGATATAATTCCACCGAGTTGTTCAGGCCACCAAACACAATCTCGTGGTTCTTTTCATCGGCCTTCTTCCAGCCTGCGGTAAGCTCGAGAATTTCAAGGTTCAACTCAACACCCGCTTTTTTTGCTTCCTGCTTCAAGACCGTAAGCAATGAGGTGAAGCGCTTGTAGCCGGTGGAAACAGTGAAGGACAGTCGCTTGCCTTCGGCATTTTTCAGGATACCATCCGTGCCGCGCTCGTTGAAGCCCGCCTTCGCAAAGGCTGCCTCGGCTTTCTCCACGGAAAATTCACGCACCTTCACATTGTCGTTGCTCCGCCCGCCGTAACCATCGGCCACCGTTTGCATACGCTCGAAGTCACCGTGGAAAATCTCCTTGTTCACCAGTTCCCAATTCATCGCGTGGTGCAGTCCATGCCGGATATGCTTGTTGTCCAGCAACGGCTTGGAGCAGTTAATGCGCAACGCCCATGTAGGGCGCGGGATGTCATTGTAAAACTGCACCTTGTGGATGTACCCACCTGCCACCTCGGGCGCATCATGTGGTAGTTTCTCATACCAATATTCCGGCAGACTCAATCCGTGCCAGTCCAGCTCGCCCTTGCGGAACAACTCGAAGACCTTTGCTGGTTCCCGCACCACGGTGACGCGGATTTTGTCGGGGTTGAAGCGGTTCCTGTAAAATTTCTTATCCGAGGCCCACCAATCCGCCACCCGCGTGAGCGTGATGGATACACCGTCCTTAATGTTTTCCTTGCGCACCTCATACGGCCCCGCCGTCGGCTCAAAGGTAAACTTGTACTCCTTCAAGTACCCTTCATCAATCTCCTCGTAATGATGCTCTGGCACCGGACGAATGTTCACCTTGTGCACCACGTCCGGCTTGGCCTTGTAATAGGTCAACGAAAGTGTGCGGCTGTTGTAGATGGTGATGTTCTTAAATTTCTCATTGTCATAATGGTCGTTGTACCACGGTGCCTTGATGTGCTTGCTGCGCATGAAGTAAAAGTGAAAGAAAAAATCCGATACCCGCACTGGCTCGCCATCGGAGAAGCGCGCATCAGGATCCAGCTCGAAAAACACCGTGCGCTTGTCCTCACTCACCGCCCAGCGCTTGGCAATGGCCGGGTAATACCCATCGGACTCGGGATGATTATCCACCAATCCCAATGCATTGTTGTCCAGAATATGCCTGCGAAACGAGCCACTGGCGTCCGGGCCAACAAAACAAAGAGTGCGAGGCCAATCACCCGTATGCACATTCATTGTGCCACCACGCTTGGCGTTGGGCGAGCTGAATACCGGCTCGTTGCTGCCGTCTTCCCATTTTAGACCCTTTGGAATGTCGGTGGTGGCCTTGATAGCAAAAAAATCAGCATCCGCCCTGTAGAATTCCTTTACCTCTTCAACCGAGGGCAGCGTGGTCCACGTGACTTCAGTAACCGGCTCGTTTCTCTGCTTGGCCTTGGCCCTGCCGTTGCCACCACCGGATTTGTCGGACTTGCCACAGCCAACAGACACCACTGCGGCGGCCAGCATTAGCGCGCTGGACTGCATGATTTTTTGAATGGATTTCATGTTATTCGTAGGTTGAAAATTTCTTGGGATCGAAGGCTTCTCGGACTGCCTCGCCGATGAACGTCACCATTGTCAGCACCAAAAAGATGGCCGTCAACGCCGAACCAATGATCCACGGTTTTTCCTTGATAAACTCCTGTCCCAGCCGCAACTGGTGCCCCCAACTCGGTGTGCCTTCGGGCAAGCCGAAGTTTAGGAAATCCAGCGCTGTCACTGAGGAGATCGCCACGGCCACAGTGAATGGCAGAAAAGTGACGAGAGTGGATACGGTGTTGGGCAGTAGGTGCGCAAAGATGATCCGGATTGGACCGGCACCGAGCAGTTGTGCCGCGGACACATAATCCCGTGCTTTTTCCTTATAGGTGGAGGCGCGCATGTAATAAGTCATGCTTGTCCAACTGAAGAGCACCATGATGACCAGCAGCAACAGGATGCGTGTCATCATCCCCACTTTCGCCGGCACCACACTGACCATGATCATGACCATGTACAGGAATGGAATGTTCGCCCAAATTTCCACCACACGCAGCCCAAGCAGATCCGTCCAGCCACCAAAATAGCCCATCAGGCAGCCCAGTGCCGAACTGATGAGAAACACCAGCATCGTGAATCCCAACGCAAAAAGCATCACGATGCGAAACCCATAAAACAACCGCGCCGCAATATCACGGCCGGCCTTGTCTGTACCTAGAAAATGGCGGTGCTCCCAACTAGGTGCAGCAAGAATTTTCACCCCCGCCTTGAAGTTGGACAAGTCGGGTGAGTGCGGGATGGGCGGCATGAGAATCCAGTTGGCCGACTTTTCTTTTTCCCACTTGGCCTGAAGACTGCGGTAATGGACTTCGCCGGTGTATTTCTGTCCGTCGGCGTCGGTTTGCTCGCCAAAAAAAATGCCGCTGCGAAATTCCGATGGCTTGTAAATCCACTTCACCGGATACATGGAAGCGAACACGGGAAAATATGTCCTGCCGTTGTATCGCACGATGAGCGCCTGATCGTTGACGAGCAGTTCACCGAAGAGCGAAACGAATAACGCGCCGGCAAGGAGCAGAAAGGACCAGTAGCCGCGCTTAACGGATTGGAAGCGCTTTAGCTTGCGAATGGTGAGTGGATTGAGCTTCCAGTTCATGGTCAATCAAACCGCACGCGCGGATCCACCGCGGCCATAAGCATGTCGGAGAGGATGTTGCCCAGCAGCATGAGGAATGCCGAGAGCATGAGTACGCCCATGACGACCGGGAAATCGCGGAGAATGATCGCCTCAAAGCCCAGCAGGCCGATGCCGCGAATGTCAAAGATTTTCTCGATGAGGAATGAGCCGGTGACGAACAGCATTACTTGATGGCCGAGGTTGGTGGCAATGGGGATGAGGGAATTGCGCAGGGCATGGCGGCGCACAGCATCGCGATAGGCCACCCCCTTGGAGAGCGCGGTGCGCATGTAGTCGGCGGCGAGGTTGTCCATGAGGTGATTTTTCATGAGCATGGTGACAAAGGCAAACCCGCCGACGAGGTACGCGCACAGCGGCAGTACGGTGTGATGCGCCACATCTTTCACTTTGCCCCAGAAGGTGAGGTCATCGAAATTTATGCTCGTGAAACCGCCGGAAGGAAACCAATCCAATTGAATGGAGAACAGCAAAATGAGTAGGAAGCCCAACACATAGCCGGGGATGGCATAACCCATGAAGATGAGCACGGAGGTGGAATTGTCGAACCACGTATTGTGCTTGATGGCCTTGAAGAAGCCGAGCGGGATGCACACGCCGTACACCACCAACATCGTGACCACGCCAAAGTATGTCGAAATCGGCAAGCGCTCCCAGATGACCTGCTCCACCGGCTTTGAATAACTAAACGACACCCCGAGGTCGCCCTGTAACAGTCCCGAGTAATCTGACCGAAACACCTCCCCGCGCAACATGCCCGGCTTGTCGTTTGGTTTGGGCACCACCTCGCGCCACATCCAGTTGCCCTCGAACACCTCCGGGTTGGTGATCACCACCGCATTTGCCCTATCCCGCTCCATCCGCATGCGTTTCTTCTTTGGATCATCCTGTGCTAGGCGCATACGCACGCTGCTCTTCATTTCGCCCGGCTCAAACTCCACCTGCCGGTGCCCATTTTCGCGCGGCCAAAGCCCCAGCCAAATGAAATAAGAGGTAACCACAGGTTTGTCCAAGCCGTAATAACGCTCCAGATCTTTCTTCTGCTCTTCGTCCAGTAGCCCCGATTCTGCCGGGCCGCCGCTGGTGCCACCGGTGCTTTCCCCGCCCATCTGCTGCATCTGCATCATCGCCTGCTCAATGGGGCCACCCGGAGCCGCGCGAGTTACCAGAAACACCATAAAAGAAATACCCAGCATGGTGGGGATCAGCAGCAGGAATCGTCTGATGAAATAATCACGCATCGCTCGATTTCGGCGAGCAGATTGACAAATCAACCGGTGAACACCAGCCAAATCGATCAAACGCATCGACATGACCCCTACCTTGCCCCACTCTCACCCCGTGCAGAAGCTCACCCTCGGCCATTCGCCTGATCCCGACGATGCCTTCATGTTTTACGCGTTGGCCAAGGACCTCATCGATCAACGCGCCTACGCCTTCGAGCACATCCTGCAGGATATCCAGACGCTGAACGAACGCGCCACGCGCGGCGAGCTGGATATCAGCGCCATCAGCATCCACGCCTACGCCTATGTGAGCGACCAATACGCCCTGCTCCCCAGCGGCGCCAGCATGGGCGATGGCTACGGCCCGATGCTCGTGGCCAAGGAAAATTTCTCCAAGGAGGAAATTGCCGGCAAAAAAATTGCCGTTCCCGGCAAAATGACCAGCGCCTTTCTGGCGCTGCAATTGTGGCTTGGCCGGCCAAAGACGGAGTTTGATTACGTGGTTGTGCCGTTCGATGAAATTTTCAACACCGTCAATGCCGGCAACGCCGACGTGGGGCTGATCATTCACGAAGGCCAATTGACGTTCGAGAACGAGGGGCTCGTTTGTTGCGCGGACCTTGGCGTGTGGTGGGGCGAGGAAAACGACGGCCTTCCCCTGCCCCTCGGCGGCAATGTGATCCACAAACGCATCGCCGAGCCCGAGCGGAAGGTGGTGAGCGATCTCCTCACGGAAAGCATCCAATACAGCCTCGACCATCGCCCCGAGGCGGTGGAACACGCACTGCAATATGCGCGCGACATGGGCGTGGAATTGGCCGACCAGTTTGTC
>CEVA01023179.1_pt1 | contig 82169 bp, 81 predicted proteins | sample 361521 | NCBI WGS metagenome assembly CEVA01 (sample SAMEA2622823, study PRJEB7988) | marine metagenome | isolation source: saline water (ENVO:00002010), including | reverse complement strand
CCCAAGACAATTTATTAAAAATTAGTTTTCACACAGTCTGGGCACTGAGCAGGCTTTCAGAACTGGTTAAGCTCTAATATGAATATTTACGGATAAAGTTGAGAACAACTCAAACGAAGCCTGCTTCAATGGTGGGCTTCATTTACTATTTTAGTAATGGTCAAACGACCGATTGCGCAATGTTTGGATGTCTCCCTGAATCCTCATTAACATTAATCACTTTAGTTTGAATGTTCACTACCTCACATTTCACCCATACCTATTCGTTTACTGCTCGGTAATCGGTGAAAGTTGGTTTCCTAAGCCTGCTGCAGTTGATTGATAACCCGTAAATTGCCCAGCTTGCTGTGACTTACCTGCCCCCTCGTGGGTATGCATCGCAAGTGTTTGATTGGTGTCTCTTACCACTTCAATCAAATCGAGCAATGTTTGCAACACATTCACCGATTCATTGCCTACCCACACCGTTTGTCCTTCCAGCTTTGCTAAGTTCGCGGCTTTTGTGTGAAGCGTCTTGAGTGTTTCAAGGTTCATGTTGCCGTGGGCCTTGATGTCTACCTGCTTTTGGCTACCTAGCTGCATGTTGTCCAATGCGACAAGCAAGGCCTTCTCACCCACTGTGGTTTTTAAAGCGCCCAGAATGGTGTTTAGCTGATTACCTTCAACATGCGTGGAATCATGTGAATCAATGCTTGTACTCTTTTGGTGGTAATGCTCTGAACGCTTACGCGATTGAATACGCGTGGTATCGGCGCTTTGTGTCAGTTCACCATCGGTATGAATATGCCAATCACCACTGGTGCCACGAATCTGGCTACGAGCACTTTGTTTGAGTGACACATCAGTACGTTTACGCTCATTCACAAGTTGCCCAAATGGCAGTATGTGAGTGATCACCGGCATGGCGTTATTACCATCAATAAATTGAATCAAGCATTGCATGCCCACGTGCGGTGACAATTCCACACCTGCATCACTGGCCGCAACACTGACGGCCAGTGGCACTTGCTCGTAAACAGGTGTATTTTTTGGCTCGCCACTTGGCGCTAGCAGCTGGATATCCACGGCAAGATGGGCACGAAACGGCGTGCTTATCTGCGCATCCTGATTGGGTAAGTCATACACAGCTTCGATTCGCGCTAATTGCGGTACGTGTTGACGCTGCTTCAGCTCAGGATGAAAACGTTCGATTAAACGGCGGACAGCTGCGGGGACCATAAAATACTTTGCTCCGTTTCTTTAAGTTCCACTTGCCCAACATAGCGCTGGTTGAGTTTCATGCCTGGGCGCAGATAAGGCACCGCAAACAGTGTCGCGCAGCTGGCATTGCTGGATTTAAAAATATGCTCGGCCGTGGTAATAGTTTTATCTTCGGCTTGCCAACCACTGTCATGCCAGCTCCCCACATACACATTGCCATTGGTGCGCTGCTGAAATATATAATCGGTGATACCAAACGCAGCCCCAAGCTTACGCAGTGCATTCACACCGTCGTCACTGTGATAGAAACATGGGATCTTCCGGTTGGCATAGTCCGCGTCGGGTAGCTCAATGGTGATACCTGCACGCTCTATCTCGTCGCACACATCGCGAAGAGTCGGGTGGCGTCTGGCGATAGGCAGCGCAAAAGACAAGGCACCGACAAGCTCTCGGCAGGTAATGAACCACCGCCCTGCTCGCTGTTGCTTCGACTCGATCACTCCATAGAAGTACGGCACCAATTTATCTTGATAACCGATGTGAAACTCCACAAGGCCGCTTGGCAACGTGCCTTCTGCGATTACAAACACCGCGCGCCCGGGTGAGCGCAAAGAAAGCACCACGTTATGGTGTGCAGGCGTCACCACCTCGCCGCCGATAGTGAGTAAGGTTTGTAACTTCATGCTATTGGCCCTCGGCCGCTTCGAACAACACAAGGGTTTGTGCGTGTCCGTCTTTAGCTGGGCTTTGGCTGATCCCTTTGTTGGTTTCGTCTAACTGCTGCTGTTTTTTCTCGGCCACACTTTTAACTTCGACGAGTTTAAAGGTGAGATTCCACGCTTTGAGCGTTTGGTCTTCTTTGACATTGACCTTACCGGCAAACTTAGCACGGCGTATTTTCATGCTCTGCGCTAACTCATTTGTGATGGTATACACTTGGCGCTCGCCGTAATCACTCTCAGCCTCGGCCCAGCGAGTGATTTGTTCGAGCGCATCGAGCTCATCCATTCTCAGCACGGTGCTAATGGTGAGCCCCTTGGGTTTGGTGCCCTCTTCACTGGTAATAGCAAATGAGCCGACTCCTGATTGGTTTGTTCCCGCCAAATCAAAATTGGCATGCACTCGAGTATTGCTACCGGGCACTTTAACGCCATTTAATGCAATCAATTGAATAACTCCACAAGTGGTGCAATGGCCTGTTGGCGCCCCACATAAACCTGAAAAGCCCAGTGCGTGTGATTGTCTCCCAAGCGCTCAAGTGCATCGGCCAGACTGCGTGCACTGGTCGCGGTGATCGCTTTCGTGCGAAGCCCAAGTTGGGCCGCGTTAAACGAGCATGAATCAATCCGCGCATCCCGCGCAGCTTTTTGCTCGCCGAGCGCCGCCAACTCTTCATCGATGCTGCCAACACTGTTTTGCCCCTCACCTTTTATCAGCTTGGTTGAAGCTACCTGATAAGCGCGACTTAGCGCAGGAACGTGGCACGCATCACTGAGTGTTTGCCACTCAATGCTTTGCTCATAGCCCGTTAGCTCGTTCATTTTGTGTTTGTCCAATGTTTCAAGCGAGCGGGCGTATCGCGCTGCGGTTATGAATACGGGAAGTGGACAGGCGTCGTTTACCACCTCGAGTGCTTGCGCTAATCTCTCAGGTTTAGGGGCGCTGGTATAAAGCACCAGCGCGTGCCAGTGAGCAGGCCGCTCTCGTCGCGTCATATCGCGCACCGCCTGAGCAATCCGCGCGGCACCGGCGGCACTGCTAACGAGCTGCTCAAGGGCATAGCTATTAAGCGCGAGCCCATGCACCTCAGCAATCAATGCATTTACCTCGCTGCGGCTACCGGCGCTATTTAAAGAGCTTGGGAACTGCATAAAGCGCATTCGCTAATTTTTGGTAACCCACGACCGCCCAACGCATAGGCACCGCTTTCCATTTCGGCACGCCTGTGCGCAACAACAGTGTGTAAAACTCTGCATGCGGGCTTTTACGCCCTGTTTTTAGTGCGTAGTCATGCCACACTGCGGCTTCAATACCACTCCCAAATGGATTATGAAACCACCGTAAATACCAAGGTAAAGTAAAGCCGTCGGTGACAAAGCCACTGTGGACTTCGCCAAACTGAGTTTTAAGGGGCGCAATGAGCCGCGCTTTACCATCACCAATAAATGTTGCCTGTAATTGTTTCATTAGATCACCGAAAATTTATGTTCTACTAGTTCAAATAAAGGTTGCGCAAAGTCCGTATTGATCAGCTCCTGGTTCACGACCCACACCCCGTTCGTTTCAAATTTAAGTGGCACGGTAAATACCCCGTCGACGACCTGAGCAGGCATTAGCTGAATGCGCCCGGTATCAACGCGTAAAAACGGCACTTTAAATTTTCTGTCCTCAATCGCGAGCGTGCCCGTGGCAATCACGTCGGCGGATTGTTGTGGCACGGTGTATTCACGATCTGCATTGTTGTATCCCTGTAATTGTCCGGCGACCGCATCAATATTGACGGGAATAAGCGTTGGCCGCTCTGGCTCACTGGGCAAAGCCGGTTCAATGAATTCGCCATTTTCATAGCGATACCCTTGGCGTAATACCACACCTGGGGGCACCTCAATCCACTGCTCATTCAACGGCGCATGCGCGACCACACGCGGGTTGACGACCACGGCATTTTCTACGATTGCATATACTGTCATTAGTCCCACTCCAACATGATAAAACCGGGCTCTCCGGGAAGCGCATTGTGTGCCGTGCTATTTGCACCTCGCCCACCGGTGCCATACCCATCGGGTGAAAATAAACACCCGCCGGGCCCGCCTTGGGCGTAAGTTCCACCGCCGGCGCTGTTATTAAACTCTTGCCCAAGAACAATCTCTCCGGGCCCAGCCAAGCGCAGTGCTGTTTCTGAAGGCTGGCCGCTGGTGAAGCGTGAGATGTATCGGCCTCGAGATTGACCCGACTCACCCCCTTCGACGAAAAAGCCGATATCTCGCCACGTTGAGGTAATGCCAAATTGCTGGCTTAGTTTGCTGGCTTGCTTCATGTAGCTGTAATCAATCCCGTACTCGATATCAATATCACCGCCTCCACCGGCGCCGCCTATCAACTGCACTTCCGTCATTAACGTTGTCAGCGGCCCATAGCGGTTTTCATTGCGGGCCGTCAGGTTGCGCACGATGCTCGTGCCGCCGTCTCCACCAAAGTGCAGGTTTCGCGTTGAGTAGGTCGAAGCGCCGGTTGCGGCTGCCCCCGCATCACCAATGATGACTTCTATTTCATCCCCTGCCTTGGCTGCAATGGGAAGGCGAAAACAAGCCGAGCCACCGTGCCCACTGTCTCCCCCCGTTTTTAATCCACTGGCATACACACCACTGCCACCACCCCCTGCTCCACATCCTGTGATGTAAAGTACGTTTTCTATAAAACTACTTGGTAGGGTAAATAGCCGACTGACATCAAAGAACTCTGCGTTGGGGATCCCTCGGATAGGAAACCCTGTTGACGTACTTGGCACTAATAAACTGTCCACCTTTAAAACTCCCATTGCTGTGTTTGGTCATTCCACACAAAAACGACTTCACGAAGATCACTGTCACCTCGGCTGGTGCGAAGGATCACCGAGTTATCACTTAACTCATCTTGGCGGCGCTTGAAGGACGTCCCACTACGTGCACTCAATACCGGCAATACGCCTTTTTCTGTTTTGACTGAGAACCACTCGCCGCCATTTAGGCTTCCATGATCTGGTGCTGTGTAGCTTTGTGAGTCGGCAATAAGGTGGCGCTCATACACCCGAAGCTGTGGCTCAGCGCCAATAAAGGGTTTGTCGAGCGACAAGGCATCAAACTCTTCGCGCGTCACGAAGTTGTAATCTGTTATTTGCCAGGGTAATGACGACAGGGTGACATTAAGCTGCTGCGCGATAGCACTTGAGCGCCATACAATGCTTTTCACGCTGTAATTGCCCGCGCTGTCCGCTGTTGCTTTGTACTTGTGTTGCACTTCAGTATGAACAATAGCGACAAGCACCTCATCGCCATTGGCCAGTGTCGCAACGGCGCCAAATACGTTGAACTCAAAGTCTCCCGTTTCATAGCCCAGCACTGCGCTCATTACCACGGCATTCCCATCAAGGCGTGACACAGCTTGAATGGGTTGCGTGTGCACCACGCTCTGCGGGTCGATAACCGCATCCGGGTCAATGGGCACTGAGGGGTCCAGCCCTGGCACCATTGCGAAGAGGAAGTGTGAAATGTTCTGCACTTGCTCACCGGCAAACACTGCGTCTTTGTATGCCAGCCCGGCATTTGTGATCTGTAGTTGGCTCATCCCACAACCTCTTTTTCAAATTCAATTAAGGCGCATCCATATGCTGACTCAATGGCCGTCAGCGCTTTTAAGAAATAGCGCCGACACGTCATTCCGTAGCTGCGGATGATCTCTTTGATTAATGCTTGGTTGGTAACTTGCTCACTCTCTAACATGGCTATTTCGACCATGTCCCAGTCATACCCCGGGAGACGGTCGTTTATTTCCACAAAGCCAAACCCCAAGCGTTTAAAAATACGCTCCATACCCGTGTTAAATCCGGCGTCCTCGGCGTTAGCGACAGCGTATTTAATACGCTTGGCATAGAGGGCCAATGGCTCGCCTTCAAGGCGGTTTATATCCCGCTCCCACGCAAGTAAATCGAGGATTTCCTCAGCTGCATGCGTTTCATCTATTTGTGTAAGCCATCCTGTCAGTGCAGTTTCAATTTCATGCCAGTACGCCTTGGCCGCACGCTCTAATTGCTGAGCCTGCTCGCCACGAAACCAGACGGGAAGCTTGGTAGAGGTATTACTCATTGGCGCTCCATCGTGAGGGTGTCTAATGATGGAAGCCACAGACCGGTATGAATATCGGCGGTTTCAAACTCAATACTTTTTAGCGCTGGAAAGTGTGCATGTAACTCACTGGCAAGTAAGCTAAAGCTAAACTGCTCTTTGGGTTTTACGCGGGTCACATCGTACGCAGCGTTTTCGCGAAACGCAGAGCGAATGCATTGCTTAAGTTCCTCGTGAATATCGTCTGCATTGGCATGGAGCCAGTATTTACCAATGACACTGACCCCTTGGCGCGCAAGCGCCAGCACTTGAAGGTCATCCCCATTGCCATGCAGACCACTGCCGATATGGTTATTAATGTCGTTAAGCAGCGCTTGGCTTACAGTGCCTGTTTCTAGATACACATAAGCATTTGCACTGCCTGGGCCTCGGGGGGCACTGTGATCAAATGCGATGTTATCAGCGAGTATGCCTGGGAACTCACTGATAATGGCGCGATACACCGCATCAACATGGAACCCACCCAAACTCGAAAACTTGTCACGGCATCGTAGTCGGTAGTTCTCATCGCTTTCTACATCTTGGCCGGGCGTCAAAAGCCAGTCATCGAGATTGATCACACTGACGCCTTCTATCGGCACATTAAATTGGCTGTAATACCCTGCAACAAGGTTGTATTCACTGCCTGTTTGCATTGCCCGGGCCACCGCGATTTTTTCAACTTCACCATCCACAAAGTGAATATCGTTTAATAGCTCAAGCTCGTAGGTGCGACCATTCACTGGGGTGCTTTGCACGCGAGTGAACGCGGGGATCAATAGCGCACCGTCTGATTGGGTCCGGGTGATGGTTAAGTTACCGACCGCTTTAACAGCCTGAAGGCGCGGTGTATTGCGCCCCTCCCCATGCTGATCGAGCCACTTATCCTTCGCCAATAAAATAAATGTATTGGGCATTACTTCATCAACGAGCACATTGATGAGTTGGCTCGTTGCCTCCCCAACAATGGCTTTTTGTGCGCGCCAAAACGGGCTTTGTGGCGACTGGTTTTTTACAGCTAAGCCCTGGCCAACCAGGCTTTGCTCCCATAGCGCCTTTTGCTCTTGCTCGCTTATTGGCACACCACGCGCTTTAAGCACATTTAGGAACTGCGCTCTATAATCCATACTGCACCTCTAAATCACCGAAATCACGGGTCTTGGCCCACATAATGATGCGCTCATGATGAGGCATCGCCATATTAATCGTGCCAGGGACCAAGCGTGTGTCTTGCTCAACTAAAAGCTCTAAGTCCGTCAAAATACGCTGAATGATGATAGGGTCGCGCATACCAACCAGCGGCAGCACAATGCCTGATTCACGTATCGCATGGCGAATATCCTGCGCTATCACCACACGGTCGGTGGCACTCTCAACGGCTAACGCACGATTGGTTTGTAAGTCATCATCGCTTATCAGTAAGTCGATATAGATTGGCGTCGCACTCACCCGGTTAACTCCCATAAATCGGCCAAGCTTTCCTTGGTAATTTGCTGATCTGTACGCAGCTCTAGGTGGTCGATATACACGCGTTTATCCTCACTCTGCTGGCTGCTGTGTTGAGTTTGTGTCGCAAACTGCTGAATGAGCTTGCTTTGGTTCAATGTGGTTGCCGCGCGCACCGAATTCAGTGGCTGCGCGTGCGCCTGTTTGGCTTTATCAATGGCATCGAACGATGTGTCATTTGCTGAGTGGGTAAAATGGTGGTTTGCATCAATTACGTTTGCGCTCAGCGCATCGACGCGGGTTAATGAATTAGCACGACCTGCAGCAAAGTTATCGGTAGCTGTGGGCAAAGGCACCACATTATTGGCTCGCGTGACAATATCGCTGCCATAATGGCGGCTAAATGTGGTGTCTGTTTGAGTGTGCTCGGTAGCCACACTCACATCAGTGTCGATCCCCAGTAAATCACGCAGTTTCGCCAGTGCGCCCTTTAGGCCACCCAGCTTTTGCTCTAACCACTCGAGTGCTTTGCCGTACCCTTTTTGCACTAAACCTACCGGCGAATAACTAAAGACTTTACCAAGAAACTGCCAAATAGCGCTCAGTGGACCGCGCATCGATTCCCATGCCTGGCTTGCAGGCTTCGCTAACCAACCAAACAACTCACCTAAGCGAGTGACGCCCCATGCGAGCGCACGAACGGGCGCGAGTAAGAAGTTCATCACACTGCCGACAACCGTGCCAAAGAGCTGCCCCGCTGTCGCCGCCCCCTCTAACTGCTGAGATGTACTACTCACAGGCTCAAACAAATTCACAAACCAATCAAACAACGCACCGAGCATACTAAAGAGCGGTGATAGCGCCGTGCGCAGCGTACCCAGGGATGCGAACACGGGCGCTAAGCCATCGGTGAAGCCTTCCCAAAAGCCGCCAAGGAATGCCTTGATAGGCTCCCAATACTTGTATATGACCGCCGCCAACAGGCCAACTAAGCCAATCACAATGCCAATCGGGTTCGCGAGTAATGCGGCATTTAATAACCACTGGGCTCCTGTGAACATGCGTGTGGCACTGGTGACGGTGATCATCGTCATGCCCCACCCAGCCGTCGCCACTTTGTTTAATCCCATGACGAGGGTGTATGCACTGCCAATGGCAACTAGACCCAGCATGGCGGCGGCACTGGCTGTCAGTACCGTGGTGAGCACAGGGAATTGCTCCGAGAAATCCACCACGTAGGCAAATGCACTCGCAAGCATATCAACAAGGGGATCAATGACCGGCGCCAAGCGCTGCCCCAAAGCCGAGGCTGCCGCGTTAATCGAGCCGCCCAACCTATCCCATGGGCTGGCAATGGTGTTTGCCATTTCGAGCGCTTTATCCATGCCCTTTTGCTGGCCCAGCGCATCGATGTTATTCGCAAGCTTCGCGGTTTTGGGGATGAGGTTATCGATAAAGGCCACGGCTTGCTTTGAGCCGAACGCCTCCATCATCAGATCTTTTTTAGCGACCGTATCAAGGGCGCCGTATTTATCAGTAATGCGCTGCATGATATCGACCACAGGCAATAACTGGCCTTGGCTGTCTGTGAATGTCAGCCCTAACTTTGTTTGCGCTTTACCAATACCGGTTAAGAATGCCTGGTATTTGGTGGCCGCTTCACTGCCACTCATAGTGGCTTGCAACTCACCTAAGATAGCCATTTGCTCATTCATGGCAACGCCATGGGCCGTCGCCGCAGAGCCAAGGCGGCTAAATGCTTGCTCCATTTGGGGGCCGGTGGTTTTAAACATTTGCACCGCCGCAGCGGTTTGCCCGGCCACCTGTTTCACCCAGTTGGACTTGCCCATCTCGTTGGCGGTGTTCTCAAAGATACCGTACATGGTGCCCAGGTAACTGGTGATGTTGCCCACGTTGGCTTTCGTCGCCACCGCGAGCACCCCAGATGCCTCGGTAAAACTAGAAAGCTCATCGCCGGTTAACCCTGCAATGGCTGATTGAATGTCATAGGCCGAGCGGATCACGGTCGCACTGTCACCGCCAAAGCGCGTCGTAAAGCGGTGCGCCGTGCTATTGAGTTGTTCGAGGGCGTGCTCAGCCACCCCCAGGGACTGGACTTCACCGAGCGCGGCAATACTGTCAATGGAGGGCGCCAGTGATGCACTGAGCATAGCACCGGCAGCAATCATGCCCGCTGCACCCGCTGCCATATCACCCATGCCCGACTTCACTTTGTGTGTCAGCTGGTCTACTTTGGCTATCATCTTGTTCACAGGGCCGGTGACCGCATCCACCACGCCTATCGTAAACATGAGTTTTTCCAACTTATTCACACGCGCTACTCACTCAATGCAGAAGCAATGCCGTTATTGACGGCCACTGCCATTTTTTTCCAATAGTCGTTCTCTAAGAACAATGCCCGGGCAAGGTTCTCTTCACCAGGGGCACTGCCGGGCAAGTGCCGCTGGTGATAGGCGAGCAGCTGATCTAAGCTGTTTTCGCTGATGTCTCTTGCTCGCCTTTCGATTTTTTTACCGTGATCGCTATATCTGGCTGGTACTCTTCAACAATCGCACCGGCCACGTGTAAGGGCATGCCTGGCTGTTTTATCAGCTCTTTCAGCGCCGCTTTGCTGCTGTCATCCACAGTATTCATGCAGAAGTTATGCGCAGGCTGTATTTTGTTATTTGGCGTGGTGCTGTTGATGTACTGGTTGTATGCCGTCAACGTGATATTAAATGTGATCGCTTTATCGTTAATTTCTAGCTCAATGACTTTTTTCACAGGCGCGTCTCGCTCTCAGTTAAAAGGGTGTAAGAAAAACTCGGGCCATACAGTGAAGCACTGTCACGGCATAGGTTCATAAATTGGCTAAAGTGCTCGGGGCTCGCTAATACCTGGCAACCGGCAGACCACTTGCCAACGTGTTTGCTCGTTGTGTGCTTGTTGGCTCGGTGGCAGTTGATACCGAAATAACCGGACTCCGTCGGGGTATCTGTGTCGATGTGTGCATCCGAATTGTTATCTCTGTACACCGTCATTTCGCCGCGCTGCACCAACGCATCGTACTTACCCTGGTGCTGTCCAAGTTGCCAGCAGCCACTGTAGCGACCAGGCACAAGGACGGCCGTGCCTTTCACATTCGCGGGATGCTCGCGGTAATAGGTGCCCGGATCAGTGGTGGCCGGGTAGGCTTTGCACTGCCATGCGCCACCGCGTTGGTAAAGCACATAAATCATGTCATTAAAGGTATTGGCCTGTGCATCACTGGCGCGCACGCCAATGATGTTCAGGTTTAACTCCCCTTCAAATACACGGTGTCCATTTGCCCGCATCGCTGCTAAGAGCTGTTGAGCGCTGAGCGGCTTCATACGATGTTCTCCACTTCTTTCGCGGTCAGATAGGGGATGCCGTTGATTTTGACAAAATCCGATGAAGTCACCTCAAAAGGGATTTTAGTTTCATCGGCCTTGGCGCCTTCGGGATCAATACTGAGCACATCGCTGAGCTTTAAGAGACAGCCATACGATTCAATATTTTTCTCACCACTGACCACGGCGCCCATCATGCTGATATCAATCGGGTCAATGCCTTTCCAGCTGCCTGCCTTTTGCGCCTCTTGTTGAATAATCAAGAAGTTTTCATGGTTGACTGTCAGCTCGCCTTTGGCAGTGCAAGGCCCATCTAAAAAGCCATCGGGTACGCCATTGGTCATACGCACTTGGCGTCCATCATCAATGGTGAGTGAGCAGTTGATCACATGAACGAGGGCATCCCCCACGTTCACATCAAAGTCTTTACCTGAAAGTTTATGTTGGCTCATGGTCGCTCCTACTCTACGGTGCCATCGGCCAAATCAAGGCCAATACTGATCACAATTTGTTTTGGCGCGTTGTACGGCGTCAACCGCATGTAAATGCGCACTTGGGTTTTGCTTTGCCATACGATGGTGATGGCATCATCTTGAGGCGGCTTAATTTCGCCCGGGAATGGGACTCCCGCCACCACCGTGCGCTTAGCCATCTGGCGCAGCGGCTCACCTAAGTAGCGCTTGGCCCAGGCCATGGATGAAGGCGTGGAGTTAAGCTTGCGATCGGCAATTAACTTAATGGCTTTGATGCGCACGGCGCGTCGGGCTTTATTCACTACGCGCAGGTTCTCTATCACCTGGTAGTCGCCGCCCTCAGCATCAAGTAAGTTCAAATCGCCAAAGTAAACGCCATCATAATCGGGATAAGTTTGTGTGCAGCTTAGGCGCGCATCATCAAGCGCAGCCGTTACTGCACTGGGCAGTGGCACCGAGTCCATATCCACAGGCGCTGCCCCAAGGCCGACCATGGTGCCTGTGGCGGTGCGCATTGGGCTATCAGCCACAGTGACGGCGTGTTTACACAAACGACCGGCGAGCGCGCCTAGGTCATTGCCGTGCAGTAGTGGCACAACCCCAACAGTATAAGCAGCCACACCATCGGTGATGGCCGCTGTGGCGGCGGTGTAGTCGGACCATGTTTGTGTGTCCGCTTGAATGCCTGCCACGCAGCCCAAGAAGAAGTGAAAGCGGTGGTAGGCATTTTCGACCTCTTGCTGTTTGGTGAACACCGCCTCAACAGCGGCTTTATCTTCGAGAGGCTCACACAACACGATGCCTTCAACTTGAATGCCCTGCACCATGGCGGTGTCCACCGCCATCAATTGCGTGGTGATATCATCCAATGGCAATGCATAGGCCTCAAACAGACCATCGGCGTTTAGCATCGCGGCACGCAGTTGGGTTTTCAGTGCAGACTCTGCCTCACCCAATAACGCGTCTAAATCGCTTTGCCCATTAATACTCACGACCTTGAGTTGATTCTCAGGGGCTTTACCAATAAACAAGAGCTTGCGCTCGATGCTGTTAGTCGCGCCCTGGCCTAAGTTATCGGCTGTAACTAATACCTGACCTTGTGACATTGTTTTCCTCGCTTATCTAAGGCGCATGGCCTCGTCTAACATAAAGTTCTTGAGTTCTTTGAGCTCGTCTCGTGATTGCCCTAAGAACGAGCGCTTGGGTGTTTTCAATGTCCAGCGCTCTTTGCTTGGTTCATCGCTCAGCAGTTTTAAAATAAAACCTGCTTTCGCTGTGCTCAGGTTCTCGGTGATCCACTTCACCGACGGCCGTTTGTATCCCTTGCCTTTAGCACGCCGTATCTTGTAGCCCGCAGCTATGAGCTTCTTTGCCAACTTTCGCGAAGCGGGTGCATCATAATCGGGGGTGCCATAGATGCGTTGTTGCTCGCCAGCGGTGCGTTCCTGCTCAGCTCCATATTGATGAGCGCTGGCAATTCGCGCGGTGCGCGGCGAATCAAACTGCACCCGCGCCCCCGCCGGGCTTGTCTTAACAATCATCTTGCGGCCAATGCGCCGTAACATGCGTTTCTTGGTGCCGTCGGCGCGCCCTGGCCACCGCTTATTCTCTAAATCTTTTTGGCCTTTTAGCCGTGCTTTCGAATCACGGCGCACTTTTCGCCCGGCGCTTCGAAAAGCACGCCGACGAGTGCGATCATCCAGCTTAAGAAGCGCCAGTTGGTCGCGGTTATCGTGGCTAATTCGCGATGTCAGCATCTAACGTAAAGTCCTCAGCCACCCATACAGGGGCACTTTCAATGCGGTATTGTTCACCCATAAATGTCAGCGGGCCGTTAGGGTCTCTCACAATCTGAACGTCTTCACTGAGCATAAACTCAAGCTCAATATCAAAGAGCTCGTCGTCTGTTTTATCCGCACTAAACCCAACCATCGAATCGTCAAACTCCTCGCCTTGCTCTTGCATCCAAATCGCGACCATCGCGGCGAGTAAATGCGCCGAGTGGGCATAACGCTCTATGCTCACGATGGCTTTGTAAGCCATGGTTAAAATCGTGTAGCCGGTGCCTTCGTTTTTCGCGCGTGGCTCGAATGTGCCCTCTTCTATCCACGCATCCAAGGTGGCGGCTTGATTCAGTCCGTGAGCACTTAAATAGTCAGTGATGCGCTGCAACTTGTTCATAGCAATTCAACCGGGCGATACTTGCTTTGCACCAGGTAGTTGCGCGCTTTAATGCCTTCGTTCAACCAATAAGCCCGGTGCTCTGTTTGTTGCTCTTTCTCTGCCAATGCACTCTCGCGTTGGCTAATGCTTTGGTGGCTGAGTAACAAGTCTGCTTTGGCGAAGCATGACAGCGCTTTGATGTAGTAATACACCAGGGCGCTTCGCCCATTTATGTGTTCACTCGGCACCTCAGCAAGGGATGGGTACTGCTCCCAATGCAATACATAGTCTCGCTCTAAGGCCGCGTTAAGTGCGTGCACTTGGTGAGTCAATACATCCACAACCATGGCTTCACGGTATGAGCTCGGCACGTGGTAATGCTCAGCAAATTGCTGCACCGACACCGCCGGATAAAAGCCATTATTCGCAATGACCTGATCACTCGTTGTGCTGTTAATACCGCTAAAGCTCATACTCGTTCCTTTGGGTGCGGGCGCCTACAATCTGCACCTGTAAAGCAATTCAATGACTACCGGTGTGATTGCATGCCCGCTGGCGTTGGAGACTTAAATATCAATGGACACGTTAAGCTGTTTAGCCACATCGCGGGCCAGCTTCTTCACCCCGGCACCGTCATTGATAAGCGTGGCTTGCACAGCGAATTGCAGTGCGTAGCCTAAATTGTGCTGGCTCTGCTCAAGCTTGGCCGCCATGGCATACAGCTTGCCGCCCACCACTTCACTCCCTGACCAATCCTGCGTAAGCAGCTGCGCAATCAAGCGATGCATCACCAAAGCAATACCACTGTCGCCGACTGCTTCTGCCCCCTTGTTGAGGTAGTAGTTGCCCTCGTCATAGAGCTGATCGATTAAGAACGTGGGCCAATGCTTGGTGTTAAATGCCGTTGGCAGTGGCTGCTTTTGCTCGACCATTAATGGCAATAGCTCGAGCACAGCATCCCAGCGCTTGAGGTCTACTAACCAAATAAACACCCATGCCAACACCGTGTTAGGGAAGTTCTGGCCGCTGAGGCGGTACTCGCTGATATAAGCCAGGTATTCGTTTCGCTCTAGCGCTTCGCTTTTGTAGCTGGCTTTATCTGCGACATCGTCAATTGTTTTTAATTGGCCTAAATCCGATTCAATAGCCGCTTTAAAGAACTCGTAGCGACTGGGGCCGTCATCGGCTACCGCCTGCTTGTCTTGAGCGGGTGAATCGGGTGCTGGGGTACTGTTTACCGGTGCCGCTTTGTTGTCAGCCTCTTGCCGCACTTGCTTTTGTGCAGCAGCTTTCGCGAGTGCCTTTTTAACTAAACTCATTTATGAATGCTCCACTTGGATGAAAAAGGACGCCCGCCCCACGGTTTGGTTAGGGCGCCAACCTGCGCTGCTGCTCGTTACGACCAGGTCGTGCCGCCGTCTTTGGTGACTTTCACGTTTGCAGATTCAAAAAACGCAATCATTTCTAAATCTTCCACGTAGTAGCAATCGTTGCGGCTTTGGTAATCTTCGACACGTTTTTTCTTCGGGTTGTCCTCAATGTGCGTGCGCGTTGATCCCTCTTGCACATAGAAGCTCAGGTTTTCAAAGGTGGTCACCAAAATGCCACGCTCAGGGAAAAACGGGATTTTGTATGTCGGCAAGCCGCCATAGGTGTCAATGACCTGTTGCAGCTCAATCTTGGATTTCTCACTTGGGGTATGCGCTTGTTTTGCATACAGCTTGTTCTTGTCATCGGCATGCAGTTCGCCACCGACAATCGCAACCAGATTAACGCGCTTATGCTCCGGGATTGCTTGAATCAAATCATGCACCGCCTGGTCCAAGTTCTCGTAGTCACCGCCGGTGCCGATACGAATTTCGCCCGCTTGCTTTTCACCTTCGCTAATTGCACGCCCCGGCGCATCGCGACGAACTAGTTGTAACCAACCGATGTTCACATCTTCCATCATTGGATTGGCAACAATATCTGTCACATCGGCGGCATGTGTGCCATGCCAACCAATTTTGATGATATCGAGCGCAATAGCTTGTTTGACGTGGTTTCGATAGCGATTAGCAAAATCGGGGAACTTGGACCATTGATCCATTTTGTACCAAGGCAAATGCACGTCACACTCAGTGGGGTAACAGCGGTACTCACGTTTTGACAAGCCCGCCACATCGCGTGTTTTTCGCTCTCGGTTACCGTCTTGTTCAACGCCAGCACGACCAGTAACGCCACCGCCCACGCCCATGAATACTGATTGGCCAACGAGGTCATCCACCGTGGCGGTATTGATCATCTGTAGGAACTCTACAGATTCATACACCATGTCATACAAGCTTTGCTCAATAGATGGCTCAACGGAAAATTGCTCCGACATTGATGCCACGCCGTAGTTGCTAGCCAATCCAGCCATCAGGCTAGCGAATAATTGTGAGGTCTTTAATTTCATGCTTCTTCCTGCTTAATGTGCTTGGGTTGGCTTACAGTAAATTTGCGTACTGTGCGTTATCGCCTTCGGGATCTTCTTCTGAGTCCGTCGTATCTGAATGCTCTTCAGCCGATAGCTTTTCCAATTTGCTGTTCAAATCAGCCAGCGCCTGCTTGGTGCTTGCCAACTCTTGCTTCACTTGTGCAAACTCGGTGTTTTCCTCTTTATCGCCTGGCTCGTCTTCAGCGCCTTCTTCATCGCCCTGTTGAGCAAAGTGCTTTTCGAGCTTGTCTGTTTTGTCAGACAAGGTTTTGATTTGGGTGCTTAGATTAAGTAGCGGTTCGCCCAGCGCGTCTTTCATCGCTTGTGCTAAATCTTCTTTTTTCATGTCGGGGTCATCCTTTGTTGAAAACAGTTTTTTAAAAAATCCGGGAGTGTCGGCGCTAGGTTGCTCGGGCTCTTCAAGCTGAAAGTTAACGATAATAGGGGTAACATCCTTGTCGGCTCCTTCGCTTACTTGGTCTTTATTCTGTTCTTTTGAAAACTTCACACGGTCGGTGTAACAGCTGGCGGGGTAATCGGTGACAGCCAGACCGACCAAGTAGGTTTTATCGGTGCCCCGAAAGTTGCGGTTAATCTCAATGCTGAAATACACCGCTTGGTCAGCTTGGTTAAGTTGCACGAATGACGCATTGGGAGCGAGTACGGCATATAGACACAGTACCCCGTCGTTATTTTTCTTCGCGAAAACACTGAGCACATCACCAAGCATGCCAGGGATATCCACGTTGCTTAGGTTCTTCGCCGCCCAGCCTGACCAATCACGTTCGTGGTCTAAATTGATGCGGGCGCCATACATTTTAGGATTGTAAGTCTCGACAATATCTAAGATATCCTGCTCGGAAATCTCGCGGCCATCCACGGTCAAACCTTCTGCTGCTATTGATAATGGTTTGGTGCGTAACTGGCTGTTTTGTGGCATGGGCGGGTTACCTTTAAAAACTTTACAAATGTAATAAATGCTCTAAATTTGATTGCAGTTTGCCCCGCATTTGGCTGCCTTGCCATTTTTTTAATCTTTTGAAATTCCTATATTTTTATTCTAGGTGTGTCTAGGATTTTAACCGCGCGTACTCCTGCTTTTTAGCCTTTAAACTGCCGTTAAGTTTTGAATTTGACGCGGTCTATGAAACCCAAGTACTCCAGCGAAGTGATTGCACAGGCACGTAACTTGTACGTGATTGAAGGCTTTACGTTTGACGAAATTGCAGACGTGGAAGGCATGCCCAGTGCACGCACCATTCGCCGTTGGTCAGAAAGTGAAAACTGGGTGGATATGTGCCCGAGCTTTAGTGCAGAAATGGCCTATGCTAAACGCATTAATGTGCTCGCCGAAAAGGATGATAAAAGCGACAGCGACTATAAAGAGTTAGACTTTTGCACCCGCCAACTCGCTGCACTCAATAAAAGTAAACTGGCCCCGAAGCCAAAAGAGCGAGCACCGGCGCACAATGATGCTGGCAACAACAGCAGCTCAAGCAACAAGAAAGGCAAAAAGAAGAAGGTTAAAAATGATTGCTCAAGCATCACCATTGAGCAACTTGAAGAGCTCGCGCAAGAACTACTCTACCCGCACCAACTACATTGGCTCGATAATCAGGATCACCGCCAACGCTTTATATTAAAACCGCGTCAAATTGGCGCCACGTTCTACTTTGCCTTTGAAGCGTTTTACGATGCGCTGAAAAGCGGGCGCAACAAAATCTTTATTTCTGCATCGCGCGACCAGGCAGAGATATTTAAAGCCAACATCATCGCGATGGTGCGTGAATACTTTGGCATTGAGCTCAGCGGCTCGCCCTTGGTGCTTAACTACCATGGAAAAACCATCAAGTTGGTATTTAAAAGTACCAATGCGCGCACGGCCCAGTCTGATTCGGGCGACTTGTATATTGACGAAGTATTTTGGATACCCAAATACAAAGAGCTGCGTAAGCTTGCCCAAGCAATGGCAACCCACGCGCACTACCGCATTACCTATTTTTCTACACCCTCGGTCACCAGTCATGAAGCCTATGACCACTGGAATGGTAAATGGTATCGCAAAACCAAAGCCTGTAATGATCCTGAATTTGCCATCGATGTTAGCCATAAAGCACTGAAAGACGGTGTGCTCTGTGATGATGGTATATGGCGACAAATGCTCACTGTTTACGATGTGGTTGAGTCGGGTTTTGACCGTATCAGTATTGATGTACTCGAGAATGAATACTCACAAGAGGAATTCGATAACCTCTTTATGTGTAAGTTCATTGATGATGCGCACTCAGCATTCAGTCTCAAACAGCTCATGGCTTGTGTTGGCGATTCATCCAAGTGGAAAGATTACAACAGTGAATGGGAACGGCCCTTTGCAATGAAGCCCGTACTCATTGGTTTTGACCCTGCCCGCACCCGAGACAAGGCCAGCGTGGCAGTACTCAGCATGCCGCAATCCGGTGAAAAATTCCGCTTACTAGAAACCCTTGATTTAAGCGGCAATGACTTCGAAGCCATGGCCGCAGAGATTAAGTTGCTCACCGATAAATACAACGTACAGCACATAGGCGTTGATACCACCGGCATTGGTTATGGCGTGTGGGAACTGATCACCAAGTTCTACCCACAAGCTGAGCCCATTTACTACAACCCACAAATCAAGGCTCGGATGGTGATGAAGGCCCTGAACGTGATTAAGAATGGCCGCTTTGAATACGACAAAGACGCCGTGACGGTCGCAAGTAGCTTTATCAACATACGTAAAAAGGTGGTGGGCGACCAAATCACCTATGCCAGTAACCGCAGCGCAGAAATAGGCCACGCCGATATTGCGTGGGCCATTATGCACGCCATGATTTTTGAACCACTGGACGGTAACACCGCTAACCGTCGAACCTCTGTAGGGATAGCCGCCTAATGAAACAACGACTTCCTGTAGTTGCGGGGCAGATGCCGCAATATAACCAATCACAAAACAGCAGTGTGAGCTTTAGCTTTGGCGATCCCGAACCCTGCCTAGATAACCGGTTGACCAGTTATATTGGTGTGTTCGCCGATATGAATGGTATCTATGCGCCCCCTGTTAGCCTCAATGGCCTCATTAAGTTGCTGCATGTGAACGCACAGCATGGGCCTATTTTGTACTTTAAGCGCAACATGATTTTGAAGTGGCTCAAACCCAGTGCCATTATCAGCCGTCGCACGGCTGGCAAATTTGCCTTTGATTATTTGTGGTCAGGGAATGGCTATTTGCAAATCATCAAAAACCGCTTAGGGGGTGTCATGAAGCTGCGCCACCTACCAGCTTTGACCATGCGCTACACCAAAGAGCGTGGTGTATATGCACAGCTGCGCAGTGATGGCAGTATCACTCGGTTTAAAAAAGGGGAAGTGATCCAGATTAAAGAGTATGACCCCACCCAAGGTATCTACGGCATCCCGCAGTATTATGGCGGTATTCAGTCGGCGCTGCTCAACGAAGATGCAACTTTGTTCCGCCGGCGCTATTACAAGAACGGCGCCCACATGGGCTTTATCTTTTCCATGGCAGATCCCAATTTAGCCACCGAGGATGAAGACGCGCTCAAAGAAGCGATTAAGGATTCAAAGGGGGTGGGTAATTTTCGCAGCCTGTTCTTTAACAACCGAAGTGGCAAGACTGACGCAGACAAAGCTATCAAAATCACACCGGTTGGGGATATCTCTACCAAGGACGAGTTCGAGCGTATCAAGCGTATCACCACCAACGATATGCTTTCGATGCACCGTGCCCAAGAAGCATTGAGCGGGCAAAGCTCTGGCGACTCGGCGGGGTTCGGTAACTTAGACCGAATTACCTCGGCTTATTACAACAATGAGGTGGTGCCCTTGCAGCAAGATATTTTGCAAATAAACGATTACCTCCCCCGCTCCGCTCACATTGATTTCGATGTGCCGGCCTACAGCGATTTACTTAACACACCAGAGAACAAGGACTAACCGTGAGTTGGATTGATATTGTTGCCTTTATCAAACAATGGGGGCGCCTAGGCTTTATTTGCTTAGCGGCCGCAGCCATACAAATGTACTTGAGCGGCAAACGCTTTACGTACTTCCATTACTTTATGTCAGTACTGATTGCGATATTTGCTGCTTACCTGGCAGCAAGCTTTTGTGATTGGCGCGGCTTTGATGAGAATTTAAAGACCGGGGTTATTGGCGTGACCGCCTACGCCGCACCGCATATTTTGGAAGGGTTCGATAAACTGGTGAAGCTATTCAGTAAAGATCCCCATTCGTTTTTTAAATTATTTGCGAGGGCTAAATAATGGGATGGATTTCGAAAGTGCTGGGATTTCTAACGAATCCCCTTGCCGACCTAACAGGCAGCTATCGTGAGCGTAAACGCATTGCAGCCGAAACAGCTGCCAATATAGCCACCGCTGAAGGTGAGCTAAAAGTGGCTCGCCTTAAAGCGAAAACGCGACGCATTGAAAACCAAGAAAACAATGATACCGACTACGATCTCATTGTGCTTAAGAACCGCGCCACCTCATTAATGGATGAGTTCGTTATTCTGGTTTTCTTAGGGCTCTTTCTCGCGCACTTTGTTCCCTCACTCCAGCCATATATGCAAGGCGGATGGAAAGCCATGGGCTATGAGGGCGCGCCCTGGTACTTTGAATTTGCAGTTGTTGGCATACTGGTTAGTACACTCGGACTGATGCGATTATTTAGATTGTTTTGGCAAGGCAGAAAAGCAGCATATTAGCGATACTGATCTCAGTCAGAACCAAAGTGAATTAAGCTATACGTTGCGATTGTGTTTATTTGGTTACATTAGACGGGTCAACAACCCCACCTTGTATATGTCAAAAGAAGAGGTATGTTGACCGCCATATCTAAGTTGAGGACTTGACCCTAGGTAGCTACACAGCCTCGACCTCATTAAAGAATATCCCTTTTATGTCATGTTCTTTTACGATGGTGTATAGACTATTTCTAGCATCTGTCGTGAAATATCTAAGCCCGGCTTCCCGTACTCTAAATAGTTCAGGGTTTTCGATAGCGCTCTTTGTGAATACCATTTTTTTGAACTTCCTCACTCTGCTAGGCTTACCGTTTTTGATATTTCGGACGCTATGCTCTTCATTAAGAGCATCCTCAAAACCTACGACATTAAATGTGAACCACTGTTCACCATTTAAATTGCACTCCAATAACTCAACATTTTTTGCAAAGCCATTTAGAAATAAATGTGAGAATTTAGGTGATACTACAAAAGTTGAAGCTCCCAAACCGGCTATATCAGGTTTAGCTAGGTTTTGATGAGCAGCACTAGGTTCTGTCAACCAATCAACGCCCAAAGTTCTCCAATTACCTTCCATGCTAGTACCATCGAACAGTAACAACTGACCTTCGGTCAATTGGATTGTTTGCTCGAACCCTGTTTCGCAGAGTAAGAGGAACTCATCAGGGTCAACGCTAACACTATATATTTTGTTGAATTTGTCTGACATTACACATTAGCCTGAGTTATTGACTTTGTAATAGGAAATGTACCATCGGCTAGCTCGTCGCCTATTTCTCTCAATATTTCAATAATACCTTGTCGCCCTAAACCATCTGCAATGGTTTCATTAAGTAAGTATTCGACGTTAAAGTAGTACTTACCTGTATGGATTTTTGAATGTGGATAAGCATCTGGAAGAGAATCCATTGGTACATGCTTTTGAAATCTAGGCAAATATACTCCATTCGCTTCATGGTCAATGTCTATACCAAACGCCGCTAACCTAAGTCTGGAACGAGCGGCGCGCATGTCATTCCACGAAACGATATGATGAGCAGCTGTATCCTTGGGTTTATTACCCCGCCCTGCTTTAGCCATATTCGCGGCTAGTTTTTCCGCATGATTCTTCATGTGTTCCCAACGGATATGACGAGAATAGATTAACTCATCAGCTGAGATAGAGCCGCGCTTATACTTCGCAGAATCTATAATTTCACCGCGATAGTGTATTGAAAGCGCGTAGGCGTGAGCTTTAGCCAAGCTTCGATCACCAGTAACTGTAAACAAGTCATTTTCTATATCTTGGACTGTTACTTCATGTAACTGTTGCTGCATAAAAACTCCTTTTTTTTTAGATTCTGTCCCTAATATAAATTTTTATAAAAAGACGCACAAGTAAGAACCCTCATTACTCCATTCTTTTTTCGTGTTTTGGTATACCTTTTCGTCGATTGGTAATCAGATGGAGTCGACAAAATAACTGCCATTCAATGTCAGACATTGTCATAAATATGACACTATGATCTTTCTCTGGCCTCTTATAGATCCTTTTAGCTAGGGGTTTTAAAATAATTCACTTGTCTTGTTTAATGTCAAAATGATCACTTTTTTGTGCGAAAGCGGAAGGCGAGGAGGAGTGAATTTTTCGGGCCTTTGAGTATCACTGATGTTGGTGAATCCTCAAACACTGTATATAATTACAGGGTTCATTTTAGAGAAGTAACTAAGGGTGGGTTATGGCTAGGGTTTCATGTCCTAACTGTGAAGCAAAGGCGATTGTTACATCAAGGGAAAAGCAAACGAATGGCGTTAGTCATTTGTACTGTAGTTGTACCAACTCGAAGGAATGCGGTGCCACGTTCCGAGTAACGCAAAGCTTTGATCACTATCTCAACCCGCCTGTTCGTGACACTCAAGACTTAGCTGCATCTTTACTCAAGAGTTTAAGCAAAGAGCAGCAGTTGGAATTGATTGGGATTAGCTAACTTAACAGTCCTTTCTTTATCCAGTTCCGGCTAAACCCCATTCCCGCTATAGCGCTAACTATCAAAGCAACATGTGACACTACAAAGCCTACTGAATAAATAACCCCTTCAATTCCTTTATAACTACCCTGCATTGCGACAAAGAAGTTTTTAAAACTAAAACCATAAGCTCCGCAAAGTAACAAAACCATGATTACTATGGCCAACACCATGGTTGCGTCTTCATCTGCTTTCTCAAATAAATATAGCGACCCAAAAAAGGTGCCATACAAGAGAGCTACTCCGCCTACGAAGCCAACTATTAGGCTACTAACAATGAGTATAGCGAACTCGGTTCCCATTACTTTTCCTTATTTTCTAGGGTCTTAATATCAACATATATTTAGTTGTGCATTTATTCAACACTGATCGCCGCTTTTGAACCATTACCCATAGTTTCTAAATCTAACATTACATTATTCATAATCTCTCCAACTAACCCCATGCTGCGGCTACGTCCCACCAGTCTTGCTCGGTTTCACCGGCAAGCACCTGGTGCGCATACTCATAGTCGCTACCTGAATCAACGCCGCCCACTGTTGGGGTATTGCGGCCAGCATTATTTGCGTGCGCATAAGCTAGGTTCACCAGTTCTCGCGCGCGCTGCCAATGTATATCTGTTACTTTGATTGGGCGTGCTGGTGTAACACGCTCTAGGTTGGTCTGAGCAAAGGATTTCAATTCCTCTGCTTCCATAAAGTAGACGCGGCCATAGTGAACCACACTGCCGCCCTCACCCAACGCCTGGCGTTCTTCCTCTGTCATATCCTCAAGCACAGCGATAGGGTCAATCATGCTTTCTTCAGGCAAAGCTTCGCTGTCTTGTTGGGCAAAGATGTGTGCGTGGTACTCAATGTCTAAGCGTTTTCGTTCATTTATTGCACGCTGTTCATCCAATACTTGCAATTGGCCGTCTCGTATTCGGTAAATGAATCCGTCAATTGCGATCTGCCTACCCGCTTTTAGATCCTTTTCATGATCCTTTACTTGGTCTTTATCAAAACCAAAGTCGTTAAACGCAAACTGGGTGCTATCCCCCGCCGCTATTGGCGTACAGTTATTCCCACTAGTCCAAGATAGGTCGGCGGAGCCGACGAGGGCGTTGTCTTTAAGCTGGTTTTTCTCTGCCGTCCCTTTGAGTTGTCTGGTCCATTCCACAAGACGCGTCATTAGCACTGACTCGCTCAAGGTATTGAGCACACCTTTAATGCGGCTAACTAGCTCGCCATAGGCGTTACCAAAGGGAGTGTGTTCGTAGAAAGGTTTAAACCGCGCGTTGCGGCCAATACACATGCCACCTTGCAATTTCACATAGTCTTTCCAGCTGCCCGAGTCGGCCGCCGCACGCACCTCTTCTATTTGCGGATCATCAACAGCTTCACGCTTTCGGCGCAGCTCTCGCCATACTGTCACCGACGGTGAGCCCTGAAATTGGAACTGGCGAATATTCCAAGTACTGGCCCAGGCCTGCACTGGATTAACTTGCTTCTTTATAAGCTCGCCGGTCTCATCATCCTCATGATCAGATATTTGATAACCATCGATGTTTTTGGCGATGTACTTGGCGATATAGCTAGCGGCACTGCCCTTTTTCTTATCAATTAAGATTGCCTCGAAGCGCGGTGAAAAAGTGCGGTGAAACTTCTGAGGTTCTTTAGCCTTGATGCCTTGGCTCTTTTTAAATCCCCACGCCTGGCGTTGCTTCTTATAAGCAGTAAAAAGCTCTTTCTTGCGTGCATAGCGCTCTATAAGTTCTTCACGGTCTTCAGCAATAAAGTACTTGCGCATAATGGCATTAACCCACTGCACTTTATCTTTAGGAATAAACAAGAGCATATGCCAGTGAGGGGTCGCATCAGCATGAGGCTCTGCCACACGCACACCAAAATAGTTGATACCGAGGCGATCTAACTTGGCTCTTACACGTGACCACACTTTATTTAAATAGGCGTTGGCATCCTTAGGCGTGGTTCCTTGATACTTAGGTGAGTTTGCATGGAAGCGGCTAGGTGTTGTTATGGTCGAAAACACACCTTGATAGCCTATCTCTTCGGCGAGTTCTTCAGTTTCACGAATACGTAGCATCAATTCATTGCGGCGGTTGTCAGTGTTAGCCATGCCGCTTTTCACTGCATCCATTAGGCTTATAACACGTCCATCACTGCCTTCTAATTCCATCATTTCGAGGAATTGTCGGCCACTTTCTTGTGATGCGCTGTACTCCCGCTGCGCCGTTTTACTGGCATACGGGTTGATGCCACGGCGTTTACTCTTCTTCGATTTAGGGCAGTGGTAAAGGTCTTTGCCTACCTGACCGGTGGCAATTTCCAGTAATTCGATGTACTGGCGGCGAACAGATTTGAGCTTACGCGCCCACCACTTTTCACACTGCATTTTCAGCAAAGCGATTTCGATGTGTTCTGTGGGCATCGTATCGCCTTGCTCAGAATAAAAGGGGGCTTTCACCCCTCGCTCCAAGGAGAATTTGGAAAGCTTTTCGTATATCAGCGTCGCAATCTCTGCATAATCGAGGTGCTGACTTTCATCGCTGATATCAATGGCTATTTGCATACACTCGCGTGCAGCGTCGGTGCCATATTCTTTGGTTTTCTCAACACTACTCAAAATATGCCAGGGTAAGGGCATACTTTGAGTAATCCTGAATAACACTTCAAAGCGAGGCTGCAATCTTGCAATCGTGCGGCTTAACCAGCGATTAGCACGATAAATCGAGCCCTGCTTTTTTTGGTTGTAGCGGTCAATGTAGCGGCGTGCCATGCGCCCTTGTAAAGGCGTGGGGATCACTGCAAGCTTGCGTGCTACATAATTGAAATTGTCTACATCATCAATGGCCGCAACAATTCCGCGTGCCATTGATGATAGACGCAGCTGCGCCAAATCAACGGGCTGATTCGCTAGCATACTTTACAGTGCACTGTGTTCGATTAATTCAGGCTCATGACCTTTGAGCACCGCATCTAAACGTTGTTGCAGCACATTATGTAGCTCTGCGCCCTCACCTTCGGGTTGCTCTGCAGCCAGTATTTCAGTTATACGCAGCAAGTTGGTGAACGTATCTTCGCAATAAATCAGCATGCCTGTAGTGGCTCTACTGTTAAAAAAGCGAATGGCCTCATTGGCTGTGTTAATTACTTCGTTAGCGATTTTTGTTGTAAGCGAGTTCATTATTAATCCTTAAATAACGTGAATAGTGGCAGGGTTCGGCGTCGTGCCCTTGCTGCCTTTTTTAAATACAAAGTGGGCGTATTCGATAGAGTCGGTTTTCCCTTTTTTATCGGGAAAGAATGAAGGGCGTTTGCTATGCACATACACGCTTTGCAGTGGTGCTGTATCCCAAAATGCCTTGCGGTCTTTAGTGCCCAACCAGTTAAGGCGTTGAAGCATGACCACATAGCCACCGTGGCAAACGTGTTCTAATGCTTTGTTCACAAAGTCGATGGAGATATTAAAAGGCGGATTAGTAATAACCACGCCGTAATCACCTACCCCGCGTGACTCAAGAAAATCCAAGCCAGCAAACGGTGTTCTGGCGTCGATGCGTATATCGGCTGTGGTTAAGTTAATATCGTTAAAGCGCTGTGCGAGCACTGCCGGGTAACTCGGCTCATACAATGAGCAACCGCCACAAGAAGGATCGAGTACATCGTCCGTCATAAGGCGCTTTTCTAAGTCTGTGCCTTTGATAGCATCAAGGAACTGCTCAATAAGCCAATGTGGTGTCACGTAGTAATCATCTTTATTGCGCACTGCACCGCGATTCGTTGAACTCATGATGGCTCCTAGTGCTGCTTTAGCAGTTGATTGGCTGGGTCAAAGTGGCCGCTGGTTACGGTGCGCTTTGCTCCCTGGTAGAACTTGGCCGGTGCCATGGCATTGGCTGAAGTGAATGCGTTTACAATTTCATCGAGCTCTAATACTGCTTTGCGCAATGCATCACGCTGCTCATAATTTAGCTGGCTAAATGGCTTATCAATATCGGTGCGCTTTAGGCCAGCAGCAAAGCATAGAATGGTGCGCTCACGCTCGCTCAGTACTTGGGTATATACATGCTTCGGCGTATGGCGCTCGTCACCCAACATGGCACGGATCTCACGCAATCCTTGAGGTGTATGGCTCCCCTCTATCGCCTCAAGATTCGGCACAGAGTTCTGTGTTATCTGCTTAGCGGTTGCGGTCATGAAGTTGCTCCCATTCAGTCATACATTGTTTGTCACACCAGCGGCGCCCTTGCTCGACTGGCTCTTTGCAATTCCAGCATCGACCCGTGCTTTGCTTGGGCGGCTCTGGCTTGCGGTAAGTTAAAGCGCGAGATAGCTCGCGCTCTTGTTCGTTTGTTGCTATGTCGATAGCGTCCATGTCTGGTCCCTGTAGTTATTGTTTGTCGCGGTATTGGCGTAATTCACTTACGCGGTAGTGGTTGGTATTGCCAAACTGAATTGGCTTGGGAAAGCTCGGATCGGCTTTGCTCAGCTGCCAAAACTTTTTGCGGCCACAGCCAAGAAATTTGCAGGCCTCATTAGTGCTCAGTGGCTTTTGCATTAGTTCTTCCAATTGCTGCTGTAATGTTTGGTTTTCCTGAGCTAAGGCAAATAGCAACGCCTTGGCATCGTCTGATACGGCTAACGCTGTAATGGCTTGTTCGTGATTACTCATGGGCACCTCCCTTTGCGTTCGTTTCATGGTCGGCCAGCAATTCATCTACAGTGACGCGGCCATTTGTTAGTTCTGAAATTCGTTTGATGTATTTAGCTGGAGCTTGTTGGTGGCGATTTACCCAATTCCATACTTGCGTTTGAGTAACTCCGAACGCCAAGGTTTTGGCAGTAGCTGTTTGGCCCCCGATAAGGTCTACCGCTTGTTTTATAGCTGACATAAAAAACACCGTCTGGATAACTTTTTGTTATCCTATGATCACTTTATTTTATTGTCAACGCGAAAAAACACTTTTTGTTATCCGGAAAGAAACCTTTTAATTGTTTGACTGTAATCACCTAAGGTTGTGATAATCACCAAAAGAAAACTAAAAGTAATTTAATTGATGAAAAAAGGATTTTTATGAGCATTGGCGAACGAGTAAAACATAGACGTAAAGAGCTCGGGCTCACCCAGTACCAATTGGCTGACCAAGTTGGTACAGCTCAAACGTCAATCCAAAAAATAGAAAAAGGTGATACAAAGAACCCTCGTAATATTGAAGCCATTGCCAGAGTTCTTAATTGTTCCCCTGAATACCTGCGTTTCGGTGTGGGTGAAGGCGACAATGTTTCTGCTGGCCCAGTAGTTAAAAGGCAACTACCATTAATTAGCTGGGTTCAGGCTGGAGCTTGGTCTGAGATACAAGAAGTAAGCCCACTGGAAGCTGAGCACTTTATGTGCCCGGTTAACTGCTCGGACAACTCATTTGTGCTAAAGGTACAAGGAATTAGTATGGAGCCGAAGTTCTTGGATGGTGATTTAATATTTGTTGATCCTGAAGCAAGGCCAGAACACGGCTCTTACGTAGTCGCCCGCCTAGATGAAGAAAACCAAGCCACATTCAAACAGCTTATAATCGAAGGTGGCCAAAAATTCTTAAAAGCCCTGAACCCCAACTGGCCAGATCCCCTCATGCCCATCAACGGCAACTGCACCATAGTCGGCAAGGTTGTGTTTACTGGTAAGTCGCTTTAGTGCATAACTGCATGTTAAAGTATCCCGAGCTGAGATGAATGTTTGATTTAGATAAAGATATAGGGAAATATAATGTTGTCCTCAAATTACAAAAAGTATGATCGTAGCCCGAAAAGTATAGACTTGGATTTTAAAAACCCGCGCTTAACTGGATATCTAAAAAGGGAATCACTCGACACCCAAAAGGACTTAGCTGTAGCTCTAGCTGAGCATTACGATGTACTCGACCTATGCGCAAGTATTGTTAATAACGGTTATCATCTGGATGAAACGCTGATTGTGATCCCTGATGAGGCAGGAAAACAAAACAGAGTAACCGTACTTGAAGGTAACAGACGGTTATCTGCATGTAAGATACTAATGCGCCCTGAATTACTTAAAGGTACCCAACACTACGCAAAGATAACACGTTTAATTAAGCACCCTAACTATGAGGCAGCACTGGAAACTATCTCAAAAGTTACCGTAGTTGAAATAGCTGGACGTAATGAAGCATTTGCCTATATAGCATCAAAGCACACAAAAGAAAGTATTAAATCATGGAGCCCATATACACAGGGTGCCTATTACTTGAGCTTTAAGACTCCCGGCACCAGTTTATTGAACGTAAGAGACATGCTCAATAAATCTGTAGACCTAGGTACGATAAAAAGACGTGTGCTTTTTTATCGATTAGGTGAATACATTTTGGAGCTAGATAGCTGGTCATTGGATGAAAGAGCACAACTAGTGAGTTCAATCGACACTTTGAAAATTGAAGCCATAATTCGCCTAATTGGCCGAGCAGACTTCAAAAAGAAAATAGGCAATATTGGCATCGATGATAATGGTGACCTGTACTGTGAGGGTCTTAGTGCTGACGGCTTTGATAAGATTATGGAGAAGCTAGCGAGAAGTGCACATTTTGCTTCGGGACAACAGTACGTTCTTAGTACTCGCCAAGAAAACGAGGAAGACATAAGCGACTACCTATCTGAGTGCCAAGCAACTATAGAGGTCTCCGAAAATGATGAAGACAATCTAGAGCGGAGATATATAACCCCAAAAGAAAGTACCGAGCAAGACAATGATATCGCTGATGACGATTCTAAGACTCCTGCACGTAGGCGGAGGAAAGTAGCCATGCTCCTTGATAAAGAAAGCTTGGTTTACCCTACCGCTTACCCAAAACTCAATATATTAGTTGAAGAAGCATCAAAGCTACGCCTAAATTCACATCGCCATACAGCAGCACTACTTTCACGGGCGATAATGGAAGTAACTATTAAGATTTGGATAAAGGAGAAGGGCCTTGAGAGCGAATTAAAGAAGCAATACAAAGAAAGGGCTCAAGACTTTGTTAGTCTTCTTAGCTTCTTAAATAAAAGAACGCCCGACCTTGTTGATGATGATCAAGATGCGATGAAAGCGATACGCTCAGCATCTGATGGCTTGTTGCAAAGAGACAAAGACATTTTAAACCTTACCAACCACAATGACTATCATGTACTTGTTAAGAGTGAAATAGATAGTATTAAGACTAGGTTAGAACTATTTGCGCGTTATTTTTTCCCTAGAATGCGTTCATAATTGCAATGTGGCCACTGGCCTTATATTGGTGTAAACTCTGCTTATGAAAAAAATCATAGCTAAAAAAAATGTAGACTTATTACGCAGAGCGAGTGTTCAGCGCGAGCTTGGACTTCCTCCGCTGAAGTCCAATATGTCTCCATTTAGATATCCTGGTGGAAAGGGCAAACTTTCTAAGTTTTTAGCGGCTTTCCTTATAGAAAATGATTTGCACGGTACCGTTTTCGTGGAACCGTTCTGTGGTGGTGCGGGTGGATCCCTACCTTTGCTTGAAGCAGGCTTGATTTCCCACTTAGTCCTCAACGATTATAACAAGGCAGTAGCCAAGTTTTGGGAACTAATAAAAGCTAGTCCTGATACTCTAATTAATAAAATTGAAAAAGAAAAAGTTGATATTGAGAGATGGAAATATTGGCGCGCTATTTATGAAGATGACGCCCACCCGATAGATATCAACAAGGCTTTTTCGGCATTCTTCCTTAACAGAACTAACCGTTCAGGTGTACTCCATGCGGGCCCCATCGGCGGAAAAGACCAATCCGGTAACTATAAAATTGATTGTCGATTCACGAAAAAAAGTCTGATAGCTCGGATAGAAAAGATAGCATTACTCGCTGACAAAATAACGGTTAAAAGCCAGGATGCCGCACAGATTATTACCGAGTCTCCTCAATCAGCATTCATCTACGCAGATCCACCGTATGTAAAAGAAGGCAAAGGGATATATCGCCAGTTTGCGTTTGAAGAAGAGCAACACAGGCAACTTTCATGTGTATTAAAAGACGAAGCCCGCTATTGGTTACTTTCTTATGATGACGATAAGCTCGTACATGATCTGTATTCTTGCTCAGATATTAATGTTGTTGAATTAAGCTATGTTATGAATACCGCCAAGTTAGGTAGAGAATTGCTAATAGCTTCCTCTTGGTTAACGATGCCAACTTTAGATCAACTTAAATGCTCAAAAAGCGTCGTTCATGATGTAAAGCCTTTGGACCATGTTGTTTAGCTGAATTACATAAAGAGCCCGAACGCTTCGGGCTTTTCATAGTTCAACTGGTTTAGGTGATACTTATCTAATATTCTTATATCACAGACTAACTAGTAGTGTTATTAGGATCTTTTTCCACCTTGTGGCTAATGACAGCCATAACTTTTCTCTTACGCTTGACCATTTTAACCAAATTTTATGCATTAAAAAGCCCGCGTTAAGCGGGCTTATATACTCTTTCTTACTACTTAAGCAGCTTTAGCAGATTTAGCAGCTAATTTTGCGTCAACAGAAGAAAGTAACTTCTCAATAGTGTTTGCACACTCAAAAGCTTCTTTGAGTAGCTTTTTCATCTCGAGATCATTTAGTTTCATACGCTTCTCCATTGTAGTGAGTAGAACAACTTTTCCTATTAAAGTTGTTATTAAAAAATGCTTTAAATAAAATCCATTTTTTGAAGACATTGGGCTGCCTGCTCCAACTCTTCATTATTTTCCTCAGAGATAGCCAAAGCCATTCGCTCCATATGTAACGCTGCTTGTTTAGCGTTAAGGGCAACTCTTTCACTACTCCAATCACCATGTTCGGCAAATACAGTCATGATTTCAGCCAGTCGCTTCGCGCGGCCTGCAATCTCTGCATATGTTGGTTCATCATGCTCAGCCAACTCTTCAATTGTGAAAAGTTGAAACTGCTCAAGAAAATGTTTGGCTACACCAAAAACCAAACGATACATTTTTTGTATCTGTTCTTCCATGCTACTACGTCCTAATGTAATAAATATTGTTGTTATTTTTAACTGGCGATTCTACATGATATTGCTTGCTTCTATCAATCATACTTTGTAAGTATTAGTAGATTTTTACTATTTATCCATCCTCTTGATTCATTAAAGTCTCACATGCGACACCAACAATCAAATAAATAGTCAATATTGGACCATAACAGCCGGATTTTCACAAAAAGCATATTAGCACTACGTTAGGCAGTTTCCATTATAAAAAGTTCCCGTACTTCCCAATAGTTCTATATAAAGCTTAATCGGACTACAGGGAAGCATGGCACAATTAATCAAAATCGAGAGCTGTTCAATTCACTACCACATAAATTGTCTCTACATGTTTCGCGATTAACCGCCAATACAAATCATACCCTTCCTTTTGCTCCTTTATCCAATCATGCTTGTTGTAAATAGCCATAACTCCACGCATGGAGTGGCCCAACATTTTCTCAGTTACATGAGGTAGCACTTTGTGTTCACTAAGAATGGTTGAAACACTGCGACGGGCATCGTGAGGCACAAACTGGGGCGTTCCATGCTCGTTGTTCATCGTGCCCCACATACGGGCACAATAACGGTTGATCGCGTGTGATGTAATGGGGTTTCGCGGTGAAGTGCCTGGCACAATGTAACCACTGCGCCCATAAGCAATCGCTAAATGCTCCAAAAGTTCTTTCATTTTATCGGTGATCGGGCGACGTATTGGCTTATTAGTTTTTGAGTTCTCAGCCGGCACTGTCCATACACCATCGATGAAGTTGAAATCTTCCCATTTCGCGGTACGCACCTCTGACTGGCGGGCACCGGTTAGAAAGATAAGTTGCAGGCAATACTTGGTTGCCGGCGCAGCCTTTGAACGCTCTATGCAAACCCACAATTGGGCCAGTTCGCTTAGTGATAGTACCCTTTGCCCTTTTGCTGCAGCCTCCCCAACATCACTAGTATTAAGGTTGAGCACCGGGCATTGGTTGTGTAATGCGCCACGCTTGTAGGCCCAGCGCACTATGGTCTTAATCCGTACCAGCATAACAGCTGCAGTTTTGGCACTTCCCTTTTCTTTTACTTTGTCAAAGTAAGCCACCCAATCAAGTAATCGCATTTCATCTACTGGTAAGGACTTCTCATTAAAGTAGGGATAAATCCACTTTTCAGCATGGTTTTTATACAATATCCGTGTCTTTTCTTTAAGATCTGGCACCTTTATTTCAAGCCATTGCCGAGCAAGCTCATCCAATCGCGGTAATTCGCTCTGGTGAGATTGCACTATCTTATATTCAATTCTTGGGTCACGGCCTTGAGCTAGCCAATTTTGAAAATCAGGGATATGAGACTGGGCTTCCTTGATACTCATTCCAGGATAGCGACCTAAGGAAAGGATGACTTGCTTGCCATCAAAACGGTATCGATACTGCCAAGTTAAGACACCCTTTGTTGTTACCCTTATTCTTAAACCGTCACGATGTGTTAGTATTCTGAAATCTTGTTCTTTGCCCAAAAGCTTGCGCAATTTTGTATCGCTGAGTGCCATTAAAAAATATACACACCTTCGTGAAAAAATATACACACTAGTATACACACATGTTGGCCATTGCGAGAAATACAAAAACATGCCACGCAACAAGAACAAAGATTAAGAAACTGATTTACAAGGGAAAAGAAACAATATGGCAGAACTCAGAAACGACAATGACCAGCCAACAATCTACTGGCACGATTATGAAACTTGGGGGGCAAACCCGCAAAAAGATCGTCCCAGTCAGTTTGCTGGTATTCGCACCGATTTAGATCTGAATATCATTGGTGAGCCGCTTATTGAGTATTGCCGTCCGGCGCCGGATTATCTCCCCCACCCCGAGGCCTGTTTAGTCACGGGGATCACGCCGCAGCATGCGCTGCGTCATGGCCTTAATGAAGCAGAATTTATCGCTAAAATTCATGACGAATTCGCCCGCCCCAATACCTGTGTGGCTGGTTACAACAGTATTCGTTTTGATGATGAGGTTAGCCGCTACACTTTATACCGTAATTTTTATGACCCTTACGCTCGTGAATGGCAAAATGGCAATAGCCGTTGGGATATCATTGATTTAGTCCGTGCCTGTTATGCCCTACGCCCGCAAGGTATTAACTGGCCGCAAAAAGAAGATGGCAGCATCAGCTTCCGCCTTGAAGACCTAACCAAAGCCAACGGCATTGAGCACGCCGATGCCCACGATGCCCTGAGCGATGTAAAAGCCACAATTGCACTGGCAAAACTGATTAAAGACACGCAGCCCAAGCTGTATTACTTCTTTTTTTCGTTGCGCCATAAAAAAGCGCTGCTTGATTTGGTGGACGTTTATAACATGACGCCACTAGTGCATACCTCATCGCGTATTCCTGCAAGCCAAGGCTGCACGACTTGGATTGCGCCAATGAGCTTTCATCCCAGTAATAAAAACGCGGTGGTGTGCTTTAATTTAACGCAAGACCCGCAACCGCTGTTGGATTTAAGTGTCGATCAGTTACGGGAGTATCTCTATACCCGTCACGATGAACTGCCCCCTGGGCAAGCGCCGATTGGCTTGAAATTAGTGCATGTCAATAAATGCCCTATTCTTGCCCCTGCGAAAACCCTGTTGCCAGAGAACGCCGAACGTTTGGGTATCGATCGCGAACAGTGTTTAGCCCATTTAAAGGTGCTTAAGGCCCACCCCGAGCTACGCGATAAGGTCGCCGAAGTGTTTAACGACACGCGTCATTTTGCTGATACAGGCAACCCCGACTATCAACTTTATAGTGGTTTTATCAGTAATAGCGATAAGGCTAAGTTTGATATTATTCGCGCCACTGAACCCATGCAGCTCGCCGGTTTAGACATAAACTTTGAAGATGATAAGTTCGCCACCTTGCTGTTCCGTTATCGCGCCCGTAATTGGCCGGAAACGCTGACCCCCAGCGAGCTTGATTCGTGGCGAAAGTACTGTCAAAACAAACTAATGAATGGCGAGGACAGCCCCTCTATTGGCGCGCAAGACTTCATGCTCAGCCTAGAAAACCTAGTGCACGAGAATGAAGGCAATGAGCGCAATATGGCGGTACTCAAAGCTCTGTACCACTACGCCCAAAGCCTTTAGCTTATGGCGTATACCGCTACTTACTGGGGTTTAGCTTTTCCAGCCGCGCCAGTAAGCTGGAGGTATCGAAACGGCCACCGCCCATGGCTTGTACGTCACTGTAGTATTGATCCACCAATGCCGTAAGACCTAGGCTAGCACCGTTATTGCGCGCCTCATCAAGAGCAATACCTAGGTCTTTGCGCATCCAATCGACGGCAAAACCAAACTCATACTCTCCTTGCCACATGCTTTGGTGGCGATTCTCCATTTGCCAAGACCCAGCGGCTCCCTTGGCGATGGTCTCCACCACCTTATCCCCATCGAGCCCGGCTTTTTTCGCAAAATGTAAACCTTCTGCCAGGCCCTGTACCACACCGGCAATACAAATCTGATTTACCATTTTACAGAGCTGGCCGCTGCCAATATCACCTTGTAATTGGCTAAAGCGACTGTAGGCTGCCATCACCGGTTGCACCTTGGCAAAAGCCCCATTGCTGCCACCACACATCACGGTTAGTACGCCATTTTCGGCGCCCGCCTGACCACCTGAGACCGGCGCATCGATAAAGGCAATACCTTGGGCTTTAGCGGCATCACCCAACTCACGGGCAAGCTCGGCGGAGGTGGTAGTGTGATCAACAAGCAAGGCGCCCTCGTGCATGCCCGCCAGCGCTCCCTGTTCACCATAAATCACGCTGCGCACATCATCGTCATTGCCAACACACACAAACACAAAGTCTGCGCCTTGGGCCGCTTGTTCTGGCGTTGCAGCACTGCGCCCGCCATATTGCTCTACCCACTGCTGCGACTTTGACGCTGTACGGTTGTATACGCACACATCAAACCCTGCTTGTTGCAGGTGCCCGGCCATGGGGTAGCCCATGACGCCTAAACCGATAAAGGTACACATTTTTGACATAATTTTGACCTATTTGCCTGATAGCCTCGAGAAAACGCAAAAAAGTATAACAAAGGCATCGTACAAAAACGCCTTGTTTTGAGTTATGGAGCTCACAATGGATAGTATTTACCATTTCAATGCCACCCTTATCGATGGCACGCCCTATTCATTTAAACAGTTACAAGGACGCGTTGCACTCATTGTAAACACCGCCAGTACCTGTAACTTTAGTAATCAATATAGTGCGTTGGAGCGTGTTTTTAGCGACTACCAAGAGCGGGGCTTAGTGGTATTGGGATTTCCTTGCAATCAATTTGGCCGCCATGAGCAAGGCTCAAATGAGGATATAAAAGCCTTTTGCACCAGCACATTTAATGTTAGCTTTCCATTGTTTAGTAAGGTAATGGTCAACGGTCCTGACGCCCACCCGCTGTTTAATTATTTAAAAGAACACACTCGGGGCATTGCACAAAACCGGGCAATAAAATGGAATTTCACTAAATTTCTAATAAACTCTCAGGGCCAACTGGTGAACCGCTACGCACCTCGGACCAAACCCGATACCCTTCGTGCGGTAATAGAGAGTCAACTTGATGAAATTAGCCCTATTCAGCTCGCAAAGGTATGAGCAACACGCATTTAGCGAACATTGTCCAGATAACGTTGAGGTCCATTTCTTTGATGCTCAGCTTAATGAGCTCACTGCCTCACTGGCGCAAGGGTGCGACAGCGTCTGCGTATTTGTAAATGACGTGGTCAACAAACAGGTACTCGATAAGCTCAACGAGCTAGGTATTAAGCTGGTTTTACTGCGCTGTGCAGGTTTTAACAACGTTGATTTAGACCACGCCGCACGCTTAGGTATTGAGGTTGCGCGGGTACCCGCTTACAGCCCAGAGGCTGTGGCAGAGCATTGTCTCGCCCTGATCTTGACCCTATCGCGTAAAACCCACAAAGCCTATAACCGTGTTCGTGAGGATAACTTCGACCTCAACGGCCTGCTGGGTTTTAACTTACACGGCAAAACCGTGGGGCTTATCGGCTGTGGTAAAATAGGGCTGGCGCTGTGCCGTATACTGAACGGCTTTGGTGCCAAGGTACTGGTGGTCGACCCAGCGAAGCCTGAAGGCGACTTTACCCTGGTTGATAAAGCCACATTATTAGCGCAAAGCGATATTATTAGTTTGCATTGCCCGTTAACCGAGCAAACCCACCATATTATAAACAGCGACGCACTGAGCCACATGAAACGCGGCGCTATGTTGATTAACACCGGGCGCGGCGCGCTGCTCGATACCAAAGCCTGTATCAATGCGCTAAAAAGCGGTCAGCTTGGATATTTGGGGTTAGACGTGTACGAGCAAGAGTCGGAATTGTTTTTTAAAGACCGCTCAGAGGAGATTCTTCAAGATGATGTCTTCGCCCGCCTGCTTACCTTCCAAAATGTGTTGATCACCGGGCATCAGGGATTTTTCACCGAAGAAGCGTTGCAGCAAATAGTGCAAACCACCTTTGATAATTTACTGCAATACGCCAAGGGTGAAGCGCTAACCAATCGCGTTTGCGCTCCTTAAAACATAAAGTGGCGCTGGCTATTTCAGCGCCACATTAATAAACACGGCGGTCATCAGCACTGGACATACTAAGCGTATATACCAGCGCAGCGCCACAATACTCATCTTGTCAGATTGCGCTAATTGATTACCACGACGCCACACCCAGCCGAGGGTAAGAAAGTAGAACAATCCCATCAAAGGCAACTGGTACTGAGTAAATACTTGGATCACTAAGCCAAACAGCCAATCGAAGTTAAATACGATGGTGAGCGATGCCAACATCACTACGGCGCTAACCAGCCAAGTGGCTGCTTTACGGCCGATACCATGATTTTCCACCAAAAACGCCACTGGGATCTCGGTCGAAGAAATGGTCGAGGTCAGCGAAGCAATCGACATGAGAACGAAAAAGGCCAAAGCAATCACCAGCCCCATGCTGCCCATGGTATTAAACAATTGCGGGAGCACCGCAAAGATCAGTTGCCCTTCGCCAATGAGTTTGCCGTTTTGGAATACTTCCACGCCATTGTGGCTGGCGACAAAAATCGCGGGCACAATAAGCAGGCCGGCCAAAAACGCCACCGATGTATCAAGGGCGGCCACACTCAGGGTCAGCTTGCCGATATTCGCCCCAGGCTTTAAGTAAGAGCCGTAGATCATCATGCACCCTACCCCCAGCGACAATGAGAAAAACGCTTGTCCCATGGCAGCGATGATTAAATCTGGGTCCCACACCTTAGTGAAGTCAGGTTGCAGGTAATTACTAAAGCCTTCACCGGCGCCGGGTAACGAGCCGATATAGAAAATCAAGCCAACTAACAGCACCAAAAGCAACGGCATTAATCGCCGCGACCAAGCTTCAATCCCTGATTTAACCCCTTTTAAAATAATGCTTGCAGTTAACACCAACATCAACGGCGTGAAAATAAGGTTACGGGCAAGAGAGTCGCCACTTAAAAATGCGGCAGCGTCATTCATACCTAGCATCTCGCACAGCGGCGCCAAGGCATGGGCCAACATCCACCCAGCCACGATAGAATAAAAGCTCAGCATGACAATGGCCCCGGCTAAACCGATATAACCAGCCCCTGCCCCTATTTTTTCCGCTTTTGGTTGCCAAGCACGTTTAAGTGCTTGTACCGGGTTGGCTTGAGCGGCGTAGCCCAAGTACAGCTCAGTGAACAGTGCCGGTAGTGCCAAGGCAAAGATGACAATGAAATACACCAGTAAAAAAGCACCGCCACCGTGATTCGCTGCTTGAGTTGGAAAACCCCAAATATTACCTAGGCCTACTGCTGCACCAGCTGCCGCTAGTACAAAACCTATACGGCTTTGGAAACCGTCACGCTTATTCGTCATTCGCAGGGATATCTGTTATTGTTTTGCCGCTATTAAATCATAATTACCCGTATTAAAGTAGTCATAGCCACGCTTATCGGAATGTCCTTGATGCTAAACCCAGCCTATTGCTTTTCACCTTTACCGACCGATACCGAGCAACATGCCAAGCGCAGCGACGTGGTGTTGCTTTATTGTGCCAAAGCGCACGATGAATTAGATGACTCACACTTGCACCGTACAGAGCGAGCGGTCTTAGCAAAGCGTAAAAAGACGCAGGCGCAGCAGGAGTATCGCGCCACACGCTGGGCCATAAAACAGCTTGCGCGACAACTATACCCGCAGTATCGCGACTACCCTCTTGCTGCTTGGTGCAGTGAATTTGACGTTGACCAGGCGCAGCTGATACTCAGCATTGATGGTCACCCTCTCGATGCACGGGTGGTCATCAGCCACGCTCATGGCTACATTGCCGTAGCAGTGACGCGGGGTTCAGTCTTATTAGGTGTGGATATTGAGAAAATAGACAACTCTCGCGCCTTTAAGAAGCTCGCAGCGCACTATTACCCCGAGGCCGAGGCAAGAGATATTGGCAGCGATGTTGACACCTTTTTCCGAGTCTGGACATTAAAAGAAGCCTACGCAAAAGCGACTAAGCAACCTATTGCCACCTTGTTAGGCCAGCCCATTTTGGAACTTATCGCCGCCCTTGATGGCCAGGTGTATTGTCAGGAGCTATTTGCCGGGCACTTTGATATCAGTCTTATCACCGATACGCAGCGCCCGGTGCTTACTGTTAACCTTCCAGCAGCTGTTGATGAATAGTTTGCACCACTGCATCAGACTGGCTTTGCTCAACCAAGAAGCACAGGTTATGTTTCGATGCGCCGTGACAAATGAGGCGAATATCAAACTCACTGAGCACCTGCATTAAATTCAACTCGCTCTGGCGCAGGACAATCTCCGAGCCAATTAACGCCACCAATGTGAGGTTATTCTCAACTGACACATGACAAAACTCGCTTAAACGCTCAAGAGCTTGTTGATCCAGCTCCGGCCGGCTGGCATTCGGGGCATTATCGAGCGTCAGTGCGACACTAATCTCCGAAGTCGTGACCAAATCAACGGAAATGTTATGCTCACTCAAAATAGTAAACACCCGCGCTAAAAAGCCGCTCGCTAGTAACATTTCTGGGCTTTTCAGGGTCAAGAGAATTTGGTTTTTACGCTGAGTCACTGCGCGAACACCCGCTAAAGTATCTCCTTGTGGCGTTTTTTGTATCCACGTCCCGCCTCCTTGTGGTTCGCGACTGGAGCCGACAAACACACTGATGCCACTGCGTGCAGCGGGTAGAATAGTCGCTGGGTGTAAGACTTTAGCGCCAAAGGTTGCCATTTCGGCGGCTTCGTCAAAGCTTAAGTAGGCAATGGGTGCGGCTTTGGCACAGACTCTGGGGTCGGTGCTGAAAATACCGACCACATCGGTCCAAATATATACGCTGTTCGCGCCAATCGCCTCGGCTAGTAGGGCCGCGCTGTAATCCGACCCCCCGCGCCCTAAGGTAGTGGTATCGCCATAGTCATCACTGCCCATAAAGCCCTGAGTGACAACCACTTGATCTTTAAGCAACGGCAGCAATTGGGCATGGGCTTGCTGCGCTGTTGTTTTAATATTGGGCTGGGCTTTGCCAAACTGACTATCTGTTTTGAGCACAGAACGCACATCAAAGCGCGTTGCCGCCACGCCATGTTCGCGTAATACCTGAGTAAACAAATAAGAAGAGAAACGCTCGCCAAAACTCAGTAGCTCATCGCTGTGAGCGCTCGATTGTGGTGCTTGCTCAGCACTGCTGCGAAAGGCGCTCAAGGTGACATCAAAGCCATGGGCTAAATCGGCATCAAGGCTAACATATTCGAGAATATTAAGCTGGATAGCGATCACCCCATCAATGTGCGCTTGGCGCTGCTGAGGCGTTAATGCACTTTGGCATAACGCTACCAGGTGATTGGTGACCCCGGCACTGGCGCTGACGACCACCACACGCACATTATTATTAGCAGCGATGATTTGTGCACACCGGCTCATAGCGCCATAATCGGCTACTGAAGTGCCGCCAAACTTGGCGACAGAATATTCCTGATTCATTATCTCTCCGAGATGAAAAACGAGTTATTTTTCAAATACAATCAGGAGAACTTGGCAAGACTAAAAAGGTAAGAATGTCCATTGCCAGAAGCCCTCCACCCCTACAGGTGACAGTTCCGAGGATTCAGCCTCAAGAACCGAAAGCCATTGCGACGCACAATGCACTTCCTCGGCGATAGTCTCCCTCATAAACGGTCATTGGCGGTCGTCGGCCTCACGTTTACTACCTAGCTATCGCACCTCTTCTGCGACACATTCGGTCTTGAGACCAAATGTGAATCAGCAATGTACCTAGCAGACGGCTAGAAGTCAATATCACACTTCACTGGATGGTGTTCTGGCGGTTAATGATTGCTTGGATACACAGGTTGGCCGCAGCCTGCCTGTGTATTGCCTATTATGGATTCTCATTAAGGTTGTATGGGGCAATGCTCACCATCAACTGGCACCCAAACAGTTCGCGTTTCCATACGACAATTATATTCGACGGTTTGCTCTTCTTGTTGAGTGAAATAGGAGTTGTGTTGATGCATATACACGCCACCGGGAGCCTGGCCAGAAGGTCCGGCAATTGTCCAGTTTGCAGGGCAACTTTGTGTTGATAATACAACGCGAGTTTCCCACTCTGGCGCATCGCTATTAGGAGCCGGAGCAGTAAGCCTGTAGTGACAACGTTTGTAAGAAACGTCTACTAACTCGGTTCTATAATCACAGACTCTCACTAATCGCTCGTCCCAATACCCTCCACAATTTTCACTGTTTACTTGGGTATCATAGAAGGTATTATAGTCTGTTACTTTTATTTGTGAGCTAGATGCAAATACATTATTGGCCACGAAAAAGAGCAAAGCCACCACACAAGCTGATAAAATTTTTTGTCTCATTTTTATTTCCTTAACAATAGTTTGGAAACAAAAATGCTACATAAAACTATCATTTATATAACAAAAACTGAGTTGATTATTTTTCACCCAAGCCACTATTAACTTATCAACAATAAATAAAACTAAACACCTCTTTTTCATTAAAAATTCCAACGTTGTAATTCCTTAATTACGCAACAATCAATTTATAAAAACTTTATTTTAAGAAATAAACGCCTGATATTGTGTGCAAAATAAAGTTACCTTTTCTGTGAATAAAATCGTCATGAAATAAGCTAATAGTGAGCACTCGCCAATATCTAAGAAAACTGACTACTGTCCTCAGTCATGCGCACCACCAAGCCTTGGGCCACTAAAAAATGATAAAGCTGTAAATCAGCTATCAGGTCACTTGAGGAAAGCTCAAAGTCTTGAAAAGTTTTATTGTGATAGCGAAAACGAACAATATGTTCATAACGCTGGTGCTGGCAGTAAATCACCTCTTTGACATCAGCGAGCTTTATCGGCGTATCAAGTAAGTTCAGTACCCCATGCTCAACAAATATGGCACTACTGCGTATGGGCTCGATGCTCCATTGATACTGGGCACTGAGCATAAAGCTAAATATCAACACCGATATCGCTTGCGCCCAAAAGCTCTGCTCCATCATAAAGTTAATAAAAAACAGTACATAGATAAACAATGCACCGGTGTATAAAGCGCGGGTGATCACCGCACGCGTGGCAAATTGCTTTTTGCGGGTAAGTTGACTCACTGGGGGCTTCCTTGTTTGATGAAAACTGAATTTAGTGGCTGTAGGCAGACGGTTGTTTTATTAGCCGTTCATTGTCAACGACCATAGTCCATTGACCGTCGTTGTTGTTCGGTGGCTCGTTGACGATGAAGGTGGTGCTGAAAAAACCAATGCCAACACTGAAGTCGTCACCCTCGAATGATTGCAACGGCCCTTCCACTGAGGTAGAACCCCCGTTTTTATAGCGTTTATAGGCCACTGTGCCATCTTCGAGAATCAATAAGCTCATGCTGGGACTTTGCCAGTGCCCGACATAATCGCGCTTTTGCACAGGGACGGGTTCTGCGCAACTACATAGCAGTAGAATAAACGCCAAAGCCAGTAATACTAATCGCATCCGTTGCTCCGTTAGTTATCGAAATAAGTTATAGGGTTGAGGTAGAGGGCTTTCTTGACGCCTTGGGGGGCGCTATCAATAAGCCAAAAGTAAGGAATTAAAGTCACCAATGAGTAGTGTAAATGAGCAGCTTTACCTTGGGCATTGCCGCTGGTGCCAACACTGCCTATTTGCTCACCGCCACTAAACCAACGACGAGCGCTATCACTGAAGCTGTCTAGATGAGCATAATAGTGTAATCGCCATTTTGGTCCGAGGGCAATCATCACATTGCCGCCCTTTGGCCACTGTCCACGATAAATCACCAAATGATGTGAAGCGGCCACCACATCAGTACCTTTATTGGCAAAAATATCGACCCCTTTATGCACCCCAGAGCTTCCCCAAGGTTCATACCAAAAAGTATCTTGATGCCAATCAGCGCTACTTGCCCCATGCACGGGAATAGTCACCGGCTCGGGCACTAGAAACGCGAATATAAAACCAAACAGTAATGCCGCCAAAACTAACCTCCTTGTTCTTTTTAAGTACCGTATCGGCTTACTCATGAAGCTGTTTGCTCATAAAATACTTTTTGCCGTTAAGCGGATATTGCTGTTGCATCCATTGTGTTTCATAGCCATGGCGCTCATAAAACGGTTGCGCCTGAAAATCCAAGGTATCGAGCAGCACATACGTGCACCCGCGCGCCTTAGCGGCTTGTTCTATGGCAGTGAGACATTGTGAGCCGATACCTTGCCCACGTAATGTGTCACTCACCCAAAGATAATCCAATAGCAACCAATGACCAAAGGTACGGCCACTGGCTCCGGCTTTTACTTCGCCTTGTTCATCGCGCCAGCTAACCGCTAAAGGCTTACGTTCTACATTTTGCCAATGGGCCCAATTGTATTGGCTGATTTGCTGAGCAATAAAGTCGAGTAAGTCTTGTTCTGGATTCTGTATTACTTCTAACGTCATATGACCTCTGAATACATGGATGCAACTAATTAAACACCGATATAAAAAGCGAAGCTTACAGAGAAAGGAAATGTTTTGCAGCGATCAACGACCAGTTCTAAGAACCAAGGTGCACATCACTGCTCATAACTAAAAAATTGGCGCCAATCCTTCTTACCGTGTAATCGCAATCCATGCCTATATGTGTGCATTATGAGGGCCAAAATAATGGCCCTCATGCTGTCAATGATATACCACTTTGTAGTACTTAAACAAACGTACCCATCATGTAGGCTCCGCTGTAACCTACTGAATAAGCAATTAATAAGTACACCGTATTGCGTAGATAGCTCATAAAGGTAAGGTCACGCACCTTACTCATGGCAATGATCCCAGCCGCCGAGCCGATAACCAGCATCGACCCACCCACGCCAGTGGCATAGGTAAACGCGAGCCAATCGCGGGTTTGCATGTGAATGTCCGCTTTTAATAACGCTGCGGTCAGTGGCACATTATCCACCGCTGCCGAGAGTATGCCCATCAAGTAGTTGGCTTGATTTGGTGCCAATACTTCATACAAGTGGGTAAATTGCGCCAGCACCCCAACCTCTTTTAGCGCGCCAACCAACAGCAACACACCGACAAAGAACAGTAAGGTGTCGTATTCAATTTCACGAATATAGTCGATGATTTTTTTATTCACGTCTTTTTTACGCATCAAGAACTGGGCGCTTAGGAACATCACCGAAAGCCCGAACAAAAAGGTCAGCAAAGGCGGGATGGAATACAGCACACTCATGGTTAGAGTACCGACAATGGTGGAGATAAAAATCGCCGCAATGGTGATATCGGTCTTTTCTATCGCTTTAGGCTCGCCCAAAGCGAAGCTCACTCGACCATTCATTTTCATCGATAACAACGCAGCGAGAACAATAACGCTCAGTGCTGCTGGGGCCACTAGCAGCAGTAAGTTGGCGATGGTGACTTTATCAGCAAGGAAGATCATGAGCGTGGTGACATCACCGGTAATAAGCGACACCCCCCCTGAGTTAACCGCGAAGATGATTAACGTGGCGTACTTGACCAGTTTGCGCCCATCTAACTTCAACGACATCACCACCGCCAGCGACACTAAGGTTGCGGTGATATTGTCGGAAATCGACGAAAACAAAAAGGCAAAACCAGCTATCAGGAACATTAATTTACGCTCACTGATTTCGCTGGGCAATACGCGTTGCACTAAGTTTTGAATGAACCCTTTGGAATTGAGATAGGCAACAAAGGTCATTGCCGCCATTAAAAATAGCCAAAGGGTGGCAATTTCTAAAATATTCTCATTGAGTTCATGCTTAATGTGGTCGAGGGAGTGACCGTTTAGTGGGGAGATAAAGAGGATGATCCAGCACAGGGTGCCGAAAAACAGCGTGGTTTTAGCCTTATTCACATGGATGACATCTTCCACGACAATAAGCACAAAAGCCACGGCAATGAGCGTCAAGATGAGCGCACTGACCATTTTTGGTATTTTTCCTTGCTATAGGCGAATAGAACAATACTGCTAAGTTTACTGCCCGTATGCACACACCCGCGCTACAAAAAACAAACTTAGGAGTACCCTGGGTTAATTGTCAGACCAATAACAGGTTTTTGGTCTGCAAGCGGCGCGAATTCTAACACCGCTTATGTCCCGGGGCTATTACCAAATACGCTAATATGACAATTTTTTTACTCCCCCCGTGTAAAGCTTGCGCAACGGCGCAAAAGCTGTTTTACCCTTAGTTCGCTTTCGTTATAATCGCTCCCCATTGCCAAGCACAAAGAATACATAACATGATACTAGCCAAGCGCGTTCTCAATACGCTGACAGAGCTATGGCCGGTGCTGGAAACTCTGATCAAACGCTACAAGATGGGCGATTTCAGTATTAAAGAAGTGCAGAGTATAGTGAAGCAGCACTTTCCCCACTATTCCGGCGCGCAAATATACAAAGAAACTAACCGCCTACTCAATCAAGATATCTTGGTGCCCTTGGCCAAGTCTTCGCAGTTGGAGATTAACCGCGCCATTAGTGATTTTGCCGCTTACTTGCTGCAAGATGAAAGTCTCGGTGTGGCCGCAGAGATTCACGTTTTGGTGGAGGACCTGCAACGCTTAAGCACTAAATTGGCACAAGCGGTAGATGATGCTGATTACATGGATATTAGTCGTTACAGCCGAATTATGGATGAACGGGTTCGCAAAATAGTTAAGCTCTATCGACATAACGAAAATGCCATTTACAACTTGGTTGAGCAAGCCAAGTCCGACGCCTCGCACTTGTCGCTGGCAAAACGCTACAAAGCCGTTATTGAAGCATTCGATGAGTACATCGAGCCGATGTTAGCCATGCTAGATATTAACGGCCCATTTCAGCTGTGCTTTGATGCCATTGAGCAAGGCCTCAGCACGCACTTGTACACGCTAAAGCAAAGTGGCCGTGACAGCGCCAGTATTCGCATGCTTGAGCAGCTGCGCACTCGTATCCTCGATATGCATCAAGTGGGTCAGCAAAGCTTGCGCCACAGCGCCGATATTCTTATGCCACTGCGTGAGGAGTTACGACAAAACACACTGATCACCCGTCAGGCAGCAAAAGTACTGGCACACATACGAAAGCGCGGGTTAGACACGGTTATGAGTGCCCACCAGCCATTTTTTGCCTCCGATCCGATGCGCCACCAGCTCGGCAGTCATGCTCAGCTAACAGCCTATATGGCAGGGTTGGCTGAATTTGAAGAGCACGACTTTGAGCTACCCGATGGCGACCAAGCTGCGCCCTATACACCGCCAGCGATCCCCGCTTATGGCGATGTGCGCGCTTTGTTTAAAGGCAACAATAAAAAGCGCGCAGGCAAACAACAAGTTATCGATGTACTCACTGGCTCCTACCCAGAACTAGAAGCCGATGAGCTACTTTATTTGTACCAAAAGCTTATTAACGACGCGAGCTTAGCACTCGAGCAAGATACCCACCCCGAACAAAAGACCTTCGCTGGCAAGCGCTTTACCTTGTACCCCTTCGTTGCCGCCAGCGAGCCCACTAATGAGAGTAATGACCCGGTATGAGTCAGATTGATTTATCGCAGCTAACGCAACTGCATTACATTAACAAAAAACTAGTCAGTGGCTATCACATCAGCGAGCAAGACAACTTGGCCTGGCAAGAGCTAGACCAACAGTTAGACCAATACGAGCTGTTATTTACGGCCTTAGGTCACACCCTAGTGCATGATGCGCGAGGCTTTTATTACTTTGCAATGGATGAAGGCACTGCCAATATGGGCAAAGTATCGCGGGCCATCGCGCTTTTTATCTACACCTTAATCGAACATTACGCCAATGCCGGTAAAGATCCAATGCGTGCACTATTCGACAGTGAAGTGGATTTAGAGCTATGCCAAGAGTTGGTATTACACAACAAGGTGCTGTTCGACCAACTGGAGATTTTCTCTGGCACCGACCTGCGCAAAGACGTGTTAATGCGCATGGTGCGCTTAGGGCTATGCAAAGAAAAAGACCATGCCTTTCGCCTGCTCGCGCCTATCCATCGCTATTTAGATGCCTTATTAGAAGTAAACAGTGATGCGCTAGAAAGCGCCGAGGAGCTATAAATGCAGCAGTTACACGGATTAAGCAAACTCGCCTTGTTAAATACTGCTGGCTATGCCAAGTGCGTTATCCCCTTACATAAAAGTAGCTCCATATGTGCCCCTAATAACACCGGAAAAAGCTCGGTCATTAATGCCTTACAGTTTCCTTTGATTAACGATTTGCGGCTCACCGAGTGGGACGGCCATGACTTAGAGGAAACCCGAAAGTTTTATTTTGCCTCCGACCAATCCTACATTTTATTGGAGGCCGATCTTCCCCATGGCAAAGTGGTCATCGGCGTCGCTGGGTTGGGTAAAATCGCGGGCTTCGCTCATCAGTACTTTTGCTATAACGGCGCTTTAAATTTAGAGGATTTTACCGACAATAAACGCATCGTTAAGTACACCCGGTTATTTAAGCATTTACAAGACAAAGGCTATAAGCCGCTCGAGCTTAAGGCGCAAGAGCTCAATGCCTTGCTGATTGGCGGTGCTACACCCTTTGACGGCGATATCAATTTACGCATGATCCCGCTTAATAATGTCAGCGACGCGCCTACTTACAAAGAAATTTTTCGCCGTATGCTTAATCTTCATAAGCTTGGGGCCGGCGATGTTAAACGCTTTATGCTGCGTGTATTTGAACGCCATATGTCCAATGCCCATGTAGACTTCTACGAAGTGTGGCAACGCGCCTTTGATAAGGTTAACCGAGCCCGCCGCGAGCTCAATGCCTTAGAGACCATGCAAGAGCCCATTGCCGCCTTGGAAAATATGCTGGAACATCAAAGCGCGCTCAAGGGGAAGCTAGGCGCCTATGGGCCGAAAATAGATGTTGCCTTGGGTGAGTACGCCGAGTATTTTGACGCGCAAAATGACGAGCTCAATGAGCAACTCTCGGCCATTGAGTCGCAAAAGCACGAGTTTGAGCAAAAACAGCGTTTATATGTGCAACAATCTCGGGATATTGAGCGTAAAATTACCGAACTCAACGCCTGGTTTAGTGATTTCGATGTCCTGCATCATGAGTTTGAACTCGCTAATAGTGATACCTTACACAGCGAGCTCAAAGCACTGAAAGGTGAATATGAAACCCTTAGTCACTCGTTGAAAAGCGCCGAAGGACAAAGCTTACACACCTTAGATTTCCGTATTAAGGAAACGCAAAAGCAAATTAAAAGCCTGAAATTACAACTCAAAAACCTTGAGTACAACCTGTTTACTCGTATGCGCGAAGATTTATCGCTTAAAGAGGTTGAAGAAATTTCGCGCATTTTAAACCCAGACTTGCTCTCTTTTGCCACCACCAGCGGCGGCGAAATTAGCATAGACGATGAGCACGCCTTTGGCGACTTCTTAAGCCTGTTGAGCGAGGCGATACGCGGCGGTGAGTTAGTGCTGCCTGGTGCCACCATCAAGCTTAAAAAACTGCCTGTGGTGCAAATGCAAAGTGGCGCCGATAAAGCGCAGCTCACCGAGCAATTGCAGTCATTGGAGCATTCATTAACCGATTTAAAAGCGCAGCGTGACGTAGCCGCCGATGTCGCCGGCAAACAAGCTGAGCGTGACGCCCTTTATGAACAGTTGATGGCCCAAGAGGCAGCATTAAAGCGCTATGAGCAATACCAAGTGATGCAGCGCTCGCAGCAAGCGCAGCAGGCACTGATGGAGACCCTGAACGGTGAACAAGAAGAGGTGGATGGTTATCTCAGCGAGGTACAGCAAAGTGCAGCGGGGATTGCCGATAGCCGCGCGATTGTGAACTCCAAGATTGAAGCCCTGGCACGACAAAAGGCACGCTTAGAGCAGGTTAAAAGCGAGCGTATCGACCACACGTTAGATGTTGTAGGCGGTAAGGTGACGCCGTACTTAATCGACATTACCTTTGATTTTGATTCACTGGCTGACACCATTCATACCTTTAACAAAGATTGTCAGGAGCTGCGCAACTTCGATATTAATATTCGCAACACCTACTTACACATCTACAATGCCGGGATTACCAAGTTCGACAACGAAAGCGATGAGCTGAGTAAATACCAAAAACTCATCAGTGCCTATCACAACATTGATAACGAACGCGAAGCCGTCAACCGCCAAGCCCGTGTGGCCCTCACCGAGGTAGCGGCAACGATCAAAGGGTTACGCCAAGACCTGGATAGGTTAACGGCAGAGATGCGGTTGTTTAACGATGGCATCAGTGAGCAGCAAATCTCTAACCTGCAAGGCTTTAAAATTGATGTACTGCCCAGGCAGATGCTAGTGCAAAGCATTGATACCATTTTGGCGACCTCTGATCTGTATGAACAAGGTGACAGCCTTGATTTGCTCTCAGAGCAGCATATCAACGAGTCGCAGGTGAATGAGGCGAAAGATCAGTTAATTAAGCTCGCCTCTGAAAAGGCTGGGCTGACATTGAGTGATTTATTCGATATTCGCTTTCAGGTGATTAATCGCGCTGGCGAAACCGAATACTTCGATAAAATAGACTCCGCTGGCTCCAATGGCACCCGTATCACCATTAAACTGCTATGTGGCATGCTATTTATACGCCATTTGCTATCCGACAAAGAAAAGAGCCTTTATCGCGTGCCTTTATATATTGATGAAGCGGCTGATATTGACCCACAAAACCAACAGGCGATCATTGAAACCGCACTGAGTTTTGGCTTTGTGCCTATTTTTGCTTCGGTGAAACCGCAAATAAGCTGCGACTATATCGTGCCGATTCGTACCCTAGGTGATGGTAAACAAAACTGGGTTGACGAGCGCGACTGGATTAAAGTAGAGCAAGACCAAGCTAGCTAGAAAATGACTGGATGGAAGGCACTTATTTCTGTCGCCTTTAAATTAGCTACAACGCTGGGAGCATAGAGTGAGAAAAGGATTTTTGTCTTTGTTAGTCGCGGCGTTTTTGCCGCTTAATTGCAGTTATGCTGGGCAAGCGCCAAGCGCGAGTGTGCTTGATGCCCAGCAACGCTTTTTGCAAAGCAGTGTACAACAAACCCCATTTAACGCGGTGGTGCACGTGCATAGCGTCAGTAGTACCGCCGTTGCCGATGATGCAACTATGGTGTGGCATATCTACCGTGGCGAAATTATTACCCCGATACGGGGGCAACAAAGTGGTGATATTAGCTACGCGATGGCGGTGGAAAAAGGCGAAGAAGCGGTGCTCCCTGCAACTCCGGTGTTACTAACACTGTGCTTAAACGATGATGATAGCATCCCTAGCGACTTCTATTGGCCAGGCACAGGAGCCGAATTTGCAACAACCCCCGAGCTACTCCAAGTTGCTCAACTAGCGGGCGCTAACAGTGACAACGACCAAAAAGAGTTTGCCATGTGTGATTAGCTCATCTATGGCATATTGATAGTCACTCACATCCATAGCAGCACAACGGCACGCTCACCATGCAAGGCATGCGGCAGTATACGAGGGTGCTGCTGTGCATCTGCCTACTGATAATTTTGCTATCAACTTCATATCGCTTGTAAAGTTAGCAAACCCCATGATGGGTGGTTTTTGTCATGAATATCATTGACAAGGCAGAGCGCCCCTCTATTTAGCGCAAGGCAAAATTGACCGCCGCTTGCGCATGCAGTGCCGTGGTGTCAAATAATGCCATGGCGGTGTCTTGTTGCTTTAGCAACAACCCGATTTCTGTACACCCTAAGATGACGCCTTGAGCTCCTTGGTGGCCGAGCTCAGTGACAATATTTAGGTAATCAGACTTGGCCTGCGGACATATATGCCCTTTACACAATTGCTGGTAAATCACCTCGTGAACGCGCTGGCGCTGCTGAGCATTCGGCACTAGGACACTGATATTGAACTGCTCATACAAGCGCTGACGGTAAAAAGGCTGCTCCATGGTAAACGCCGTGCCCAATAGACCTACGGTGGTAATCCCCTGTTGTTGCAGTGCTTCACCGACCGCATCAACAATATGCAAAAGCGGTATATCAATATGGGCGCTTACCTCATCGGCCACTTTATGCATGGTATTGGTGGCGATAAGCACACAGTCAGCACCTGCACGCTGTAACTGTGTTGCAGCATAGCCGAGGCGATCCGCCAGTTGCGACCACTGATTGTCGTGCTGTAGCTGCGCAATAGTGGCAAAGTCGACACTATTGATAATTAATTGAGCACTGTGCAAACCGCCTAATCGCTGCGCCACGCCTTGATTTATAAGTTGATAGTAGCTTTGTGTACTTTGCCAGCTCATGCCGCCAATGATGCCTAGGGTGTTCATCGCTTACTCACTGTAGCTGTATAAGGATTCACCAAAGCGCTCTCGCTTAGGCAGGTAATAATGGTCATAGTCCAAAGAAAAGGCCACATGATGAGCTTTCCCTTTTAACTCTCCCCGTGGCACTAAGCCATAGTAGCGAGAGTCGGCACTATTACGGCGGTTATCGCCCATCATTAAATAGTGATCCTTGGGGATGAGTATCGGCGCAAAGTTACCAGCATGCATGGCACGGGTTTTATCAATACGAATGGCATGGGCAAGTTCACCGAGTAACTCGGTGGCAAATAACGCCTTAGCGTTCTCCTTTGTCACCTTATAACGCTGCGCCTGGCCATTGATAATCAACACCTCATCGCGCATGGCGATGGTATCGCCTGGCACTCCCACTACACGCTTAACGAGTCTGTTATTAGCGGCCTTGGAATCGAACACCACAATATCGCCACGCTCAGGCTCGCCCATTCGTAACAGCGAAACATCACTAAAAGGCACCCGCAAATCATAGGCCATCTTATTCACGGTAATACGGTCACCCACTTCTATTGTTGGCAGCATAGAGCCCGTCGGCACGGTATACCAATCGGCAAAAGCGCTGCGAAATACCGACATGCCGATAATAAAACAGATAAATCCACGGTTGTTTCTAATTAATTGCGCAGCCCAATGGCGACGTTTAGCTGGTTGAGACATGGTTCACTCCTTTTTGCCTTAGGTGGGCGCGAGCACAAAAAGTTCGCCGAAAAATGTAAAAGAGTGTGTGCGGTTGACCCTGATAGAAAAACAAAACGGCCGTGCAGACAGCACAAAAAGTATATCAACGCGGCCGCAAGCGAATGCTTGGCCGCGTATTTAAGCTATCTTTCGGGTCACCCACCAGGTGGCTATTTGCATCAATAGCGCGCTGACTAAACACGCCAATAGGCCGCTTTGTTGGTATAACCACCCCGATAACACGGTGCCAATAAGCCTTCCCATGGCGTTGGCCATGTAATAAAAGCCCACATCCAAAGACACTGCATCTCTATCTGCGAGTTTAACGACCAGGTAGCTATGCAGCGATGAGTTAACCGCAAACACCGCGCCAAAACACAACAACCCGACCACCAAGACAATATTTTGCACACTCTGGCTGGTGGCAAACAGCAACCACACCGCTATTAATAGCGCCGTTGTTAGCGTCAACAATGCACTAAATCCAGTTGCTTGGTGAAACACCGACACACGGGCATGACGGCTCAAGCGCGGCGCGATACTTTGCACTACGCCATAGCCGATAATCCACAGCGCCATAAAACTGCCAACCTCGGTGTGTTGCCATCCTAGCTCGCTAATAAAAAACACCGGTAAGGCCACCACAAACCAAACATCGCGAGAGGCAAAGAGCAACATACGCGCAGCGGCGAGGCGATTCAGTGCCGCGTTTTTAGAAAGCAATTGCCGAAATTTAGGTTTAAACTTACTACGGCCTAAGTCCTCGCCGAGCAGCAATGCACTGAGGATAAAGCCAGCACCCACCACGGCCATTAACGCAATTACCGCACCGCTAAAACCGAGTAACGACAGCAGCGCACCACCGGCAAAGTAGCCCGCTCCTTTTAAGGCGTTTTTAGAGCCGGTAAGTAGCGCTATCCAACGGTATAAACGCCCTTGTTGTGAGTCAGTGACCACGGTTTTAATAGCACTTTTCGCGCTCATTTTATTGAGATCTTTAGCTATGCCACTGAGTGCCTGCGCCGCCATCACCCAAGGCACACTGAGCCAGCTTTTATCCACTAACAACATGGCCAGAGCAATCAGTTGCAATGCCATGCCTATTTGCATGGTGCGATTGAGACCGATACGGGCCCCAAGCCAACCTCCCACAAGGTTGGTCACCACGCCAAAAAACTCGTAAAACAAAAACAGCATGGCAATGGCCAAGGGCGCATAGCCAAGCTGGTAGAAGTACAGAACCACCAGCATGCGCAGGGCGCCATCGCTGAGCGTAAAGGCCCAATAATTTGCGGTGATCACGCCATACTGCTGAATTGGCGATGTATTCATAGCGGATCCCTACAGGCTATTGCCGACTTTGCGCATCAGCTCGGCGGTACGGTTGGCATAACCCCACTCGTTGTCATACCACAGGTACAGCTTCGCCTGGGTGCCATTGACCACCATGGTCGACAGTGCATCGACGATGCTTGAACGCGGATCGGTGCGATAGTCTATTGATACCAAGGGCTTTTCTTCATAACCTAAGATGCCCTTTAGCTCGCCCTGAGCAGCCTCTTTAAACCAGGCATTTAACTCTTGCTCTGTGGTTTCACGGTTAAGCTCAAACACGCAGTCGGTGATCGACGCATTCGCCAAAGGTACTCGCACTGCGTGACCGTTGAGCTTGCCCTTTAGTTCAGGAAAGATATGAGTGATGGCTGTAGCCGAGCCAGTAGTGGTTGGGATCAGGCTCATACCGCAGGCGCGCGCTCGGCGTAAGTCCTTATGAGGGGCATCCAAAATCGTTTGCGTATTGGTGATATCGTGGATAGTGGTCATGGAGCCATGCTTAATACCAATTTTATCTTGCAACACTTTAACCACCGGCGCGAGACAGTTAGTGGTGCATGAAGCCGCTGTGACAATATCATGGCTATCTGGGCAATAAAGCGCATCATTAACGCCCATCACCACATTAAGGATACCTTGCTCTTTAACCGGAGCGGTGACCACCACTTTACGCACCCCTTGAGTGAGATACTGGCGCAGCAGTTCAGTTTTTTTCATCTTCCCGGACGCTTCTATAACAATATCGCACTGCGACCAATCGGTATCAGCAATCGCCTTATTGGCGCTGCATTGGATTCGCTGCTCATTGATGCACAGAGCCTCACCATCAGCGCTAACTGGGTATTGCCAACGTCCGTGCACCGAATCAAATTCCAATAAGTGCGCGAGTGTAGCAGCATCACCGGCAGGGTCGTTGATATGAACAAATTCTATTTCCGGCCAGTCATAGGCCGCGCGCAATACCAACCGGCCCATGCGGCCAAAGCCATTAATGCCTACTTTCAATGTCATGATTTTCTCCATTAATCGCAGCACGAAGGGCGATTATCCATTGCCTGTAATCGCGCCAGTGCATCTTCTATTAATTCTGCTTGGTTATTTAGCGTGGTGGTTATAATCTGCTGCCGCCACTGTGGTTGGGTGTCGTCAATACGATAATACACCCATTGGCGGTCTCGCCGTGTCGCCAATACTCCCGCCTCTTTTAGCAGCGCCAAATGGCGAGATATTTTCGGTTGGCTCAGTGCCAAGGCGCAAACCAACTCGCACACACACAGCTCTTCTTGCTCGGCAATAAGTAAACACGTCTGTAGACGGGTATCATCACTGAGCGCTTTAAAAAAATGTACAGCCATAGACTATATATACGAAATATCGAATATACCCAGCTTACCCTTAAGGTTGGATATATGCAATGGCATATATATGAAAATTTACATATAGAATTTATCCGCGTTGGATAGACTTTGGTGTGAAGGTCACATGCACGCTTAAACCTCGTTGTGGTAGGTTGTGCAAGGTGATTTGGCCATCTAAATTACTACGGACTAGGTTGTAAACAATCGCCAAACCCAACCCTGTGCCACCTTCATGACGCTTGGTGGTAATGAAAGGCTCAAATGCTTTGTTCAATAACGGCTCCTCAATGCCCGGCCCATTGTCTTCTATAAACAAGTGCAACGCGCCATTTTGCTCTTTCACTCTGATACCGACTTCCAGCGTGCGCCCGCTTGTCTTACCATGCATCAAGCTATTGCGCACACAGCAGGTTATAATATGGGTCAGCGCTGCGGGTGAAGAAACTAACTCAAGCTGCTCATCAATATCAATGTGGTAGATAGCCACAGCCGAATCAAACTCAGACTGCAAACTAGTCATGATATGGCTCACAGTAGTGCGCACATTAAATAGACCTTCTTTGTCATACTGGTTTTGTGCCGCCATCATTTTAAATGTATCAATCAAACTAGCGCTGCGGTTGAGGTTATTTTCCAACAGCGCTAATGATTGCTCGGCGTTATCAATAAGCGCGCTGAGAGTATGTTTTTTCAACTTACCGGAGGAGAAGTCTGTTTTCAGTAAGGAAAATTGGTCTTTCAACAATGACTGACTAGTAATGGCAACGCCAATTGGCGTATTAAGCTCATGGGCAAAACCACTGACCATACTCCCTAAACTGGCAAGCTTAGCCTCCTCGACCAGCTTATTTTGTGCGTTCGCTAAGCGTTCAAGTAGCTCTTCAATAAAGGCGAAGAGTTGATCGATATCCTGACCTAACCGCCCTATTTCATCGCGCCCATCCAGGCCAGTGCGTGAGGAGAAGTCCTCTTCGTCCATGACTTGCCTGATTTGTCGGTGTAAGCGCGTGAGTGAATCATTGACGCGCATACTCAAAAGCTGCAAGAACGCTAACAGCACCACGGCAACAAGAACCACAACCACCAAGGTAGCAGTAATCGCAAGCAACGCATCATCGATTTGCGTTTGCGTATATTGAATATCGAGTCGCTGCAGTAGGTCCTCGATGCGGCTTTCCTGCTGCCTCAACGTCTGCCTTATCCCCTCATCACCATGCACACCAATGCGGTTAAACAGCGCCACCACTTCTGCAAAGTTTTGCCCATAACTTTTAAGTATACGAGACGCACTATTGCCTAGTTGCTGGCGCTCTATGAGGGTGAGGATGGCGTCATAATGCTGGCGATGCTGCGCCAGGTACTGGTCATCAAAGCGCATTAAGTAATCCTTTTCACGCCTTCTTAGCTCTAATACTTTGTTATTAAGTGTGACGTTGTTCTGCTCTTCGGCTAACTCTTGCAGTTTATGTGCTTGGGCACGAAAGTGCTGGCGTAGACCTTTATCCTCATTGAGTCCCATACGCGTTAACAAACTCACCAAGGTATTGAGGTGTGCGATGTATTCCTCTAGGGCTTGCTGAGTTTCAGTGATAAGTGCAGATTGGGCATGCGTTTGGGCATTAAAAGGGTTACTTAATTGCGCGGCAATATGACTGTCTATTTGCCGATGCAGTGCCTGCACGCTGGCTTCGTAGCGATTCAGTAACAGCTCGTTTTTTAATATCACTAATCGGTCTACAGAAGACTGATATTGCTGCACCTGACGCTGCACGTCAGTTAAGGTGTGCAAACTGAAGTAAACATAAGTTGTGGCGGCAATTAAGGAGCCAATAATGAGCACAGCTGAGCCCAAAAGCCAGGTTGCAAAACGTTGTAATTTCAATGTATTGATTTATAGAGTTGCCGTAGTTAAGAGCATAGTTGGCTTCAACTACAAGTCAAAATGCCAAGCATAAAAAAAGCCGCTCAAGGCGGCTTCACTTAACAACAATGGAACTATAAAAACTGTGCTAAGTTTTTCACTTGATCTAACATCCGATTTGAGAATCCCCATTCGTTGTCATACCAAGCCATTACTTTAACCAATTTACCATCGACCTTGGTTTGCGTTGAATCAAACACTGATGATGCAGGGTTATGATTAAAATCGATGGAAACCAGCGGTAGCTCGTTATAATCAAGCACTTGGCTCATCGCACCTTGGGCTGCGGCTTTGACAATTTCATTGACTTCGCTTGCACTGGTGTCGCGTTTGGCAACAAAGGTCAAATCTACCAAAGACACGTTGATGGTCGGTACGCGTACCGCCATGCCATCAAGTTTGCCTGCCAGCTCTGGAAGTACCAAACCAACGGCCTTAGCCGCGCCAGTTTTGGTAGGGATCATCGACTGCGTGGCGCTACGGGCACGGTAAAGGTCGGGGTGATATACATCAGATAAATTTTGGTCATTGGTGTAAGCATGAATCGTGGTCATGCTGCCTTGCTCTATACCGATGCTGTCGTTGAGTGCTTTGGCCACCGGTGCTAAACAGTTGGTGGTGCAAGAGGCATTAGAGATAATCGTGCTGCTGGCATCGAGAACATCATCGTTAACACCATGAACGACGGTGGCGTCCATATCAGTACCTGGCGCTGAGACAATCACCTTCTTGGCACCGGCCTCAATGTGCTTAGCGGCGCCTTCACGTTTGGTAAATAAGCCTGTGCATTCGAGGACAATATCGACGCCCAGCTCAGCCCACGGCAAGTTCGCTGGGTCACGCTCTTGTACCAGCTTAATTTCATCACTGCCAATCACCATCACATCATCTTGCAAGGTTACTTTTTGCGAAAATTGGCCGTGCACGGAATCGAACTGTGTTAGGTGTGCATTGACGTTCGCCGGCGCCAAGTCATTAATGGCAACAATTTGAATATCAGTATTTAAACCAGACTCGTACAGTGCACGCAAAGTGTTGCGACCAATACGGCCATATCCGTTAATAGCAACTTTAATCATCTTACTCTCCCCTCGACTATTTCAGTTGGCTGGCTTGACGTGCGAGCTGCTCAATTGCGTGCCAGTCCTGTTTTTCAATAAGTGTTTTATCTAGCATCCAAGTTCCGCCCACACAGACTACGTTGTTAAGGGCCAAATACTGGGGTGCGGTATCTAAACTAATGCCACCTGTAGGGCAAAACTTCACTCCAGGTAATGGCCCGCCAATAGACTTAAGCATCGCTGGACCTCCTGCTGCCTGGGCAGGGAAAAACTTCAAAAAAGAGAAGCCACGCTCAGCGAGCCTCATTACTTCGCTTGGCGTGGCTGCTCCGGGCAAGAAAGGGGTATCGCACTGGCTAGCAAGCTCTAGCAGTTGGTCGTTAACACCGGGACTGACCATAAAGTCAGCTCCGGCTGCAATAGAGGCATCAAATGTGGCTTTATCAATAACCGTACCGGTGCCTACATAGGCATCAGGAACGGCTTGTTTCATCACCTTCACTGCTTCTGCAGCAACGGGTGTACGCAAGGTGATCTCCAGTGCTTTAAGACCGCCGTTGTATAAAGCTTTCGCTAGCGGCTCGGCATCTTCTAAGCGGTCGATAACGACTACTGGCACGACCGGTGCCGATGTTAAAATCTGTTCAATTGACATAGTTTGTCCTCATTCCCAGCGCAATTATTGTTGTTCGTAAGCTGGCGCAAAGGCGCTCGCGCCTAAATCTGCACTGCTGACAATATTTCTAAAACCAGCGAAAAGCTCACGACCTGTGCCAAAGGTTGGCCCTGTGTGCACCAGCTCCACTTCACGCTGAGCAAGCTCTTCATCGCTGACGTGTACTTTTAGCTCGCCGCTTGGCGCATCTAAGGTAATTAAATCGCCTTCGCGAATTTTTGCGATTAGGCCACCTTCAACTGCCTCGGGCGCCAAGTGAATCGCCGCAGGCACTTTGCCTGAAGCACCAGACATGCGCCCGTCAGTGACAATCGCCACTTTATAACCTTGGTCTTGCAGGCTGGCCATAACGGGTGTCAGCTTATGTAATTCCGGCATACCTTTGGCTTTTGGACCTTGCTCTTTGATAACCGCGATAAAGTCTTGGTTTAATTCACCACGCCCAAAGGCGGCTTGAAGCTCGGCCTGATCTGAGAACACCTTGGCTGGCGCACTTACTACCTGGTGCTGCTCTTGTACCGCAGACACTTTAATGACTGCTTTACCTAAATTACCGCTTAGTAGCTGTAAACCCCCGCTACGATGGAAAGGATTGTCCGCTGGACGTAACACATCCTCATCATGAGAATTGTCAGGGCATGGCACCCATTTCACTTTACTTGGGCCACTGGCGTCAGAAACGATCAGGTTGCTGTCTTTATCTAAGCGAGGCTCTGTGGTGTAAGGGTCGAGCCCTTCTCCGAGAATGGTTTTTACATCGTTATGCAATAGGCCTTTGTCGCGTAGTTGCTTCATTAAAAAGCCCATGCCGCCTGCAGCTTGGAAATGGTTTACATCGGCATGGCCGTTGGGGTAAATGCGCGTCAACAGCGGCACGATTTCAGATAGGTCTGACATGTCTTTCCACGTCAGTTCCACCCCTGCCGCCTTGGCAATAGCCACAAGGTGAATGGCATGATTGGTTGAGCCACCCGTCGCCAGTAGACCAACTAGACCGTTAATGATGGTTTTCTCGCTCATCACCTCAGCCATGGGCACTGCGTCTTTACTCTCTACGAGTTGCTTAAGCATGGTTTCTACCGCATTGGCAGTGAGACCATCGCGTAACTCTGTATAAGGATTAATGAAGGAGCTTCCAGGTAAATGTAAGCCCATGATTTCCATTAGCATTTGGTTGGAGTTTGCGGTGCCATAGAAGGTACATGTACCGGCACTATGGTAAGACTCGCTCTCGGCCTTAAGGAGCTCTTCACGACTCACTAATCCTTGCGCGAATTTTTGACGAATACGGGCTTTTTCTTTATTTGGAATGCCTGAAGGCATGGGCCCCGCTGGTAAAAAGTAAACCGGTAAATGACCGAATGATAAAGCGCCAATCACTAGGCCTGGGACGATTTTGTCGCACACCCCGAGGCAAAACACACCATCAAATACATCATGAGACAATGCCACTGCCGTGGACATAGCAATAACATCACGGGAGAATAACGATAGGTCCATGCCATCACGGCCTTGGGTCACACCATCACACATCGCAGGTACGCCACCAGCGACTTGAGCAGTGGCATCAAACTTTTTCGCTACTTGTTTAATAAGGTCAGGGTATTCTTTATAAGGTACATGCGCGGAAAGCATGTCATTGTAGGCGTTAATGACAGCGAGGTTTGGTTTTTCGTCGCCACTTAAGCGGGCTTTATCGTCGCTGCTACAGGCGGCCATCACGTGGGCCAAATTGCCACACCCGATACCGGCTCGAACGCGCTCTTGAGATTTGGCTTCGTTCATACGAGCTAGATACGCTTGGCGTGTCGCCTTGCTGCGCTCTATAACTCGTTCGGTGACTTCTTTAATACGCGGATGCAACATAATTCTGCTCTTCTTGCCGTTGGTGGATAAAAGGCTCAGTACTTCAATACCGACTCCAAGGCAATGAAGTACTGAGCAGCTTTGATTTACCCGTTCAAAGGTACGCTGCCAACTTGTCTCTCACAACCAAGCTGACACCGGTGTCAGGGTTATTAACTCACACCTTTGACACCGGTGTCAACCCTGTCTATAAATTTAGTTTAAAATTTCTATGTTGCGAGTTATTTACCAAATAAAAACGAAAAAATAACAGCGCTAGTCAGGGTGTAAAGTGACTCAAAGTATAGTCGGTTAGATCACAAAAAGGCCCATATCAGCGAGCTGAATATGGGCCAGTTGCAATTGGGATTTGGGTGCTGTTTAGGCTTTTGGTGCCGCCGTAGACTCACGGGTGATCAATTCTGCTTCGAGGGTCAGCTGCAGAGGTTGACGTTGCTCGCCTTCTTGCTGCTCATCGGTGGCATGATTGATTTGTTCTATCAGGTGGTCAACCGCAAGACGCGTCATTTCCTCAACCGGTTGTGCGATGGTCGTCAAACCGGGCCAAATATGACGGGCTATCGGCGCGTTATCGAAACCCGCAATGGAAATATCATCCGGTACTTTCAAGTTCATTTGCGTTGCTAACTTGAGCGCCGCAGCGGCCATGTAATCGTTCGAGGCAAAAACCGCCGTAGGTCGAGGGTTTAAATGTAAAATGGTGCGTGCACTGTCGGCACCAGAATGGTAGGAGAAGTTACCCTCTTCCACTAACCGTTCTTGATATTCAATACCGTGTTGCTTGAGCGCTCGTCGATAACCATTAAAGCGCTGCTCGGTAGCACTGTGATCGGGGTGACCTTTGATAAAGGCGATATCTTTGTGCCCCATATTAATCAATAGCTCGGTGATCTCAAAAGCGCCCTGCTCGTCATTACTGCGCACAGAAATAGAGTCGTCATCAAGTTTCACCGAGGCGACACGGGCAAATGGCACGCCTTTTTTACGCAAAAATGCCACCAACTCGGCATGATCTGAAAATGGCGGCGTCAATACTAAGCCATCTAGACGCGAGGTTTGCAGCAGCTGTTCTATATTTTCAAGTAACGCCTCTGCGCGCAACTCACAAGGATGGATCAACAAATTAAAGCCATGCTCATGGCACGCTGCCAGAGCACCGCTTTGCAAACGCGTGATATAACTTTTTGACGGATTATCGTAAAGACAACCAATAATAAAGCTGCGATTGCGCGCTAGACCCCGGGCAATAGGATTCGGCGTATAATCCAGCTCTTTAAAGGCTTTAAGCACCTTTTCTCGGGTCGCATCACTGACATTAGGCTCGTTATTTAATACCCGCGACACAGTTTTTTTGGATACGCCGGCGTAACTGGCAACACTATTAATTGTTATCTTTTTCATAATCCGCGCAACTTAGTCCTTACTCTGCCCTTGGTGGATACACGCCGCAGCGCCAATAAAAGGAATATTTTCTTGGCACACCAAGGTCACCGGAATTTGACTATTGTACTGTGACATCATGCCTTTGGCGATAAAACGCTCGTTAAAGCGACTATTAAGCAAGCGCTCGTGCATGCGCGGCAAAATACCACCGCCAATATACACACCGCCCAGAGCGCCAAAGCTCAAGGCGATATCACCAGCCACACTGCCTATCCAGTCACAGAAGTGATTCAGTGTTTTGGTAGCAATATGACACTCGCCACTTTGTGCAAGCGCAGCAATTTGCGCTGCATCGAGTTCATTGACCTGCGCCCCCTCAACCTTAGCCATGGCCTGGTACAGCCTTGCTATGCCTGGGCCGGCAAAGACATTTTCTACCGAAACATGCTGCAACTCATCGCGCAGCACGTTATGGAGTTGTCGGTCCAGCTCTGTCACCGGTGCAAGACTAATATGCCCTGCTTCACAGCTCATCACCGCTTGATTACCTTGAGAGCGCACTAAACACGCAGCGCCGAAACCGGTGCCTGGACCAAACACAGCAATATTAGCCTGTGCCTGCGCTTGGCCTTGTTTAACAACAATGTTATCGCTGGCATTAAGATAAGGCGCGGCATAGGCAAACGCCGCGAAGTCATTGATAACCTGTAAATTGCTAAAGTCGAAGCGCGCTTTTAGCTGGGTGACGTTGAAGTGCCAGCCAAGATTAGTCAGCATCACTTCTTCACCCTTAACTGGCCCTGCAACGGCGAGGCAAGCACGGCTTATAGTGATTTCTGATAATTGCGCTAGGTATTCACTGATCGCATCTTCAAAGGTGCTGAAATCGCTGCTAGGAAAGGTATGGCGATGGCTAATGACAAACTCGTTGTCGTTGGGGAGGTAGTCGGTGATCAGCGCAAAACGCGCATTAGTGCCGCCAATATCAGCGACCAAAATGGGTGCGAATGGCACCTTGCTCTCTGCCTGTGTACTCGCTGGACTCATAATGTATTCTCTTGTTATTTATCCAGCGTCATGGTGTGGGTGTGTAGGCCGCGCTTTTCTTCACCATTGACTTAACTGGTATAAACTTATTAACTTTATGTTAGCTGTACTTTTTTCGCGCTACTGAAAAAAGTGCTGCCCGGGCAGCGGGCAGCCAAACCGTTTTGTGACAACAAAATGATAAAACGCCGACATTATGACACCGGTGTCAGCTATGAATCAATAAAAATTTTCAGTTTGCGGCAAAAATGTAGCAAAATGCCCGTTTTTTGCAGACACTTCGCTTCTCTTTAATGGTACTTGGCTGTATTGTCGTGGACTATTGCGAGCGCTCTATGAGGAAATACATGAAAGGTAAAGCCACCTCTTTCGACATTGCCCACTATGCTGGGGTTTCTCAGTCCACGGTTTCCCGTGCCCTAAGAGGGAGCCCATTGGTCAATGAGGAGACACGGCGTAAAGTGGTTGAAGTCGCGCGCAAGCTAAATTACAAGGTGGACAAAAACGCCAGTAATTTACGAGCACAACAAAGCTCGACTTTGGCGGTACTCTTGTTTGAAGACCCCACCTCAGACGAGTCGCAAATTAACCCTTTCTTTTTATCCATGCTGGGATCTATTACCCGCGCTTGCGCCAAAGAAGGCTATGACCTGTTAGTGTCTTTTCAATCCAGTAGTAATGACTGGCATGCCGATTACGCTGAAAGTCATCGTGCCGATGGCATTATTTTGCTTGGCTACGGCGATTACATTGACTACCAAGCCAAATTTGCCCGCTTATTAGATACCAATACTAAGTTCGTTTGCTGGGGCGCTAATGTGGATGGCCGTCCAGAGCTCACGGTAAGCTGTGATAACCAGTATGGGGGGCGCTTAGTGGCAGAGCACTTTATTGAATTGGGTCGCACTGATTGTGCGTTTATTGGAGATGCGTCACACCACAGTCCAGAATTTAGCGCTCGCTTTAAGGGCTTCGAGCAGCGCTTACAAGATAACGGCAAACATGTAAGCGAGCGTAAAATGGCCACCGCTATTTCTACCGAAGAATCGGGGTATCAAGCGACCAAATCCTTACTGGCCAACAACATAACCTTTAACGCTTTATTCGGTGCTAGCGACTTAATCGCCATAGGCGCTATTCGTGCTTTGCAAGAGGCGGGACTTCGGGTCCCTCATGATGTGTCTGTCGTTGGTTTCGATGACTTAGCTGTGGCGCGCTTCTGTACGCCCCCGCTGTCTACCGTCCAACAAAATACCACTTTGGCCGGACAGATGTTGGTGGCTAACTTACTCAACCTGATTGGTGAGCAAGAAGTCGACTTAGCGAATAGCATTTTGCCACCGCAGCTTATCGTGCGCCAATCCAGCCGTTAGTCCCACTGCGCGCAGCCTTTTGCCGATAAGTTACTCATAAAAAAGCCGCTGCGATAACGCCAGCGGCTTGTACTTATCAAAGTCGTTTACTGCAACGCTTGCTCAACAATGGGGTAATGGTCCCATACTGTCTTATCAGTCAATGAGCGTAGCAGCTTCACGTATTCGGCGTGGGTCCACGCCAGTGGCGTGGCCGAGTTTGTGCCCTCGCCAAGCTCATAGCCAAACGGGTTAACGCCGACACCATCCCACACTTGCTCTGGCAGCATCATACCCTTATTAGCAAAGGCTTCCATACCGAACACATAGGTGTGCTGAATACGCTGATAGTCTTGCGCTGTGAGCCCGCCACGCACGGCATTGGCTGCGGCAATTTCATAGTGACCCCGCTCACCGGTGAAAAAGGGCCATACCCGACCGCGCTGACCATCGGTATTGTTGCCGCTCTCGGCATAGTTGCTACCCCGTTTTTCATCTTCGCCGTAACCGTCATTACCATAGCGACGCCAACCGGGATAGGCGCGCCCCTGCTCATCGGTAAAGGTATATTTGACTCGCAGATTATCGACGAGACTTTGGTCGTCGTACTCAGGCAGAGACGCCGTCACCGAGTCGCTGTCTGCACCACGCACGCCATAGCGCACCAGTTCTAAAAAGCCGCCATCTAAAATCTGCTTTTTGTCCATACCGGCACGACCATTGTTTGCTGCCAGCAGGGTATCGCCATTGGTATTTTCATCCTGAGCGATACGCACAAAATAGCGGCCATCGCTGGCTTCACCCGTTAATGTACCTTTACTAGTAAACATCAAGGCTTCAATGTCTTGCTCATACTGCTTCGCTGTTGCCAAATAACGCTGGGCATTGTCGGTATCACCGCTTAGCTTGGCAATTTCCCCGGCACTGACCAATCCAGCCACTACGGCGGCGGTAGTAGAAGGCGAGTAGCCTGCTTGCTCTTCCCAACGCTCCTGCTGCGTATAAGGCGGGGTGATCTGGGTGTCATTCCACAGGATTTTTGCCAATCCCCCATCGACCAAAAAGTCTGCAGCCGGCTGCAGCATGGTGCGATACCACTGAGCGAGTTCGTTTTTCGACAGCACCCCGCCTTTGTATAGTTTCCAGGCGAGCATGATGGGCATTGCGGTTTGATCCAGCTGCACCCCCACCCACTCTAATTCACCATCAACATGGGTCTTTTGTAAAAACCAGCCGGTATCGCCTTGGTTGCCTGGGGTGTCCTCTCGTACCTGGACCTTAGGTAAATAGTTAAACGCCGCTTTTGCCGTTTGCGTATCCCCCATAGCTAGAAAAGCCATAGCAACTTGGTAAAAGTCGCGTACCCATACCGCCTTATAGCCAGTATGCCCTTGCTCTGCGGCCACGGTATCACCCCATGGGTTTGATAAAGAGGCAATCAATGCCCCTGCATGGGTTTTGTCTTCCTGCGCTTTGAGCACTAAGGCACTGGTATTGAGTAATTTGCCGCCATCGGTGCTGGCATCATAGAGACGCTCGAGCTGCAAGCTCTGCAAATAATCCTGCCAGCCAATGGCATCGCCATCGCCATTATAGTGTGCAAGCACCGTGTCATAGCCGCGCTTCAGCGTTTTTTGACCCTGGGCAAGCGCGTCTTGCTCACTGCTGCCATAACTTAACACCAGATCAAACTGGCTGTTTTCGCTTATCTCGCCGAGTGTGGCACTCATGGCGACATTCCCCGCTTGCTCGCCAGTGCTTTGATAACGCGTGAACTCGCCGCGCGCTTTAAGCTGCGAGTAGCGATCCGATTGACCAACAAAACCAACGGAGCCGTCACTAAGACCCTTGGCGCTTTGCAAGCTCAGGTAATGGGCACCGGAATAAGCAATAAGGGCATCGTCGGCAACTTTGGCCCGGTCGTCAACGCCATCATTATTCACATAAGGGTTCACCTGCACATGTGCTCGCAGCCCCGGCTCATTGGCCTGAAAACGCACGCGCACCATCAGTGACTGCGCATCCGGGTCGGTAAAGATATCTTTAATAATGCGAAAGCGCCCTTGGCTATCCTCACTGGTTACCCGGTATGCCAATGATGTCGGTCGCCCTTGGGGGTCGACATCAAGGTATTCCACGCGATTGCTAAGACCATCGCTTTCAGCGACAACGAAGTCCGCACCACTGACAATAAATTGCATGTCACGAATTTGCGCTTGGTGAATCAACCCAAACATGGTTTCGGTGATCATCCCTTTTGCCAAGGAGAACCAGACTTTTGATACCGTGCCTGAGGCACTGCTATCATCGTAACGACCTTGTTGATAAGCCTCATAAGAGGTACCAATACCGGTTTTCCCCGAATACGCCCAAAACGGTTTATCGCCTGGGGCCCCTGGCGCGCTATCACTGTTCGCTGTGGGGGCGGCACTATTACATCCCGCCACCGTTGCCAGTACCATGGCACTGGCAATTGCGTTTAATACTTTCACTGTATCACCCTTAGATTAATGATTAAGTTTCACCCGCGTAAGTGCAAGCGCTGCCAACACAAAAGACACGCCACCAATGATGAGCGCGTAAATAGGTTGATTGGCAAAGCCATGCTTTAAAATAAGCCCGAGAATACTGGCTGCAAGCAACTGCGGAATAACGATAAAGAAATTGAAAATACCCATGTACACGCCCATTTTCGAGCTCGGTAGCGCGCTCGAGAGCATGGCATAGGGCAACGAAAGAATAGACGCCCACGCAAAGCCAATTCCCACCATGGGCAGCATCAGCCAGGCTGGATCGCTGATAACCAAAAAGCTGGCCAGCGACAGTGCGCCTAAGAGCAGGTTAAGGGCATGGGCGATACGAATACCAACGCGCTTCACCATCACCGGGATCACCAGTGCGGCCAGCGCAGCAAAGCCGTTATAAGCGGCAAACAGCACGCCAACCCAGTCAGCACCATCATTGTAAGCTTTAGAAGTAACATCAACACTGCCATAGTGGTGGCTGGTCACCGCAGCCGTGGTGTAAATCCACATCGCAAAGAGCGAAAACCAACTGAAAAACTGCACCCAGGCAAGTTGACGCATGGCCTTGGGCATAGTGAAAACATCGTGTACCACCGCAAAGAAGCCGTTGCCTGTGTAGCCTTGGCGCTGTTGCCAAGCGGCGATGCCTTGTAACATGGCAAAGGCCAGCAGTAAGCCCCCGAGCAAGTACAACTCTTTCTCTAAGTCCATCACCCCAACGGCAGCGATAATCGCCGCCCCTGATAGGCCGCTGACCACTAAAGTGCGAGCAAAGTTAATGACCTGCGTGGTATCGATAGTGGTATTGGCCTGTGCGTCGTCATTAAACGCCGCGAGCTGCTCTGGGCTGTATTCCTTGGTGGTAAACACCGTCCACATAACACATCCCAACAAGAACGCACCGCCGACGTAAAAGGCATACTGCACTGACGGAGGAATCACCCCGGCGGCAGCGGTATTACTGATATCAAACCAATTGCTTAAGATCCACGGTAAACTGGAAGCGACCACCGCCCCCACGCCAATGAAAAAGCTCTGTAGAGAGTAGCCGAGCGCACGTTGCTTGTTCGGCAAGTTATCACCGACTAATGCGCGAAAGGGTTCCATGGTGACGTTAATTGACGCGTCCATAATCCATAACATGCCCGCCGCAACCCACAGTGTTGGTGAGTTCGGCATCACCACTAAGGCCGCCGTGGTGACGATCGCTCCGTAAAAGAAATACGGACGGCGACGTCCTAAGCGCCCCCAGGTTTTATCACTCATATAGCCAATAATGGGTTGCACGATAAGCCCGGTTAGTGGCGCCGCTACCCATAAAATGGGGATGTCATCGATTTTTGCTCCGAGCGTTTGGAAAATGCGGCTGACATTGGCGTTTTGCAACGCAAAGCCAAACTGGATCCCCATGAATCCGAGGCACATATTCCATATTTGCCAAAAGCTTAAGCTGGGTCTTTCATTTTGCATTATTGTTTACTTCCTAATTGCACCACACTGACGCCCTGATATGGCAATGTTAAGCTGAGCCCTTGAGCATCGAACTGTGGCTCTGTGCCTAATAAGGTTTCCCCCTCGCCACTGGCGATATCAATACGCACAGACTGTGGCTGCTGCGCAAAGTTAGCCACCACGAGAATGCGCTGCTGTGCGAGTTGGCGCACAAAGCTAACCACCTGCTTTGGTTGTGAGTTGGCAACGCTTTGCAGCTCACCGCCGACAATGGCAGGCAACGAGTTAAGGGCCATAAGTTGGACATAAAACTGCCGTAATTGGCGCTGCTCTGGGCTCAGCAGTGCACCGTCAAAAGCGCCGTTATTCATCCACTGTTGATGAGCAGGCACCCCAATGTAGTCAAAAATACTGGTGCGCGTTGGGTCGCCAAACCCGGGCTCTTCGGAGCCATCCTCGCCCACCGTTTGGCCAAAATAGAGCATGCTTGGCGAGCGTCCGATTAGGGTCGATACCGTCATCGCGGGCTTGCCCCAGTTCATGTCGCCGGCGAAATCACTGCTGGCGATACGCTGCTCGTCGTGGTTTTCTAAAAAGTGCAACATGTGCTGCTCAATATCCGCCACCTCGTGGTGCTTAGCAAGCAGAGCATCCGCACCTTGTTGGCCCTGAATAATGGCTTTTAAGGTGTCATAAAAACCAACCTTGTCGTACAGGTAATCCATTTTCCCTTGGTGAATATAAGGGCGATATAGGCTTGGGTTATACACTTCGGCAAGTAAGAAGGCATCGGGGTTGGTCATTTTAATAGCGGAGTTTAGGAAGCTCCAAAACTCTACCGGCACCATTTCTGCCATATCATAGCGAAAGCCATCTACGCCTTTGGCCAGCCAGTACTGAGTGATATCGCGGAATTTATACCAGCTATCCGGTAGGGATTTATCTTGCCAAAACTGGTAGTGAGCACGGTAATCTTTGTTCGCATAGTCCTTTGGCAAACGCGGGAAATCATAGCTACCATCGGGTTTGACACCATAATTGATCTTTACGGTCTCGTACCAATCATTGATATCAGGCTGCGCCTTGCGTGCGCCATTGCCGGTCCATTTCGCTGGGGTTTCCGCAAAATGACCATCGGCCTTGGGGTGGCTCATCCCCCCGAGTACTTGATACTGTGGCGACTGCGGTACTTTAAATGACTCACCGACCACATAATAAAAGTTGTTATCACGGCGATAGCTGACGCTGGTATCGTCATTGGCGCCGAAATCCGCTACTCCCTCGGGCTTAGATACCGAGTGATAATCACGGGCGACATGATTAGGCACAATGTCGATAAGCACTTTCATGCCTTGCTCATGAGTACGGGCAATCAAGGCCTCGAACTCTTGTAAGCGATCACTTGGTTTCACGGCTAGGTCGGGGTTAACGTTATAATAATCTTTAATGGCATAGGGTGAGCCCGCCCGCCCCTTAACCACATCAGGGTCATCACCTGGCAGACCGAAGTCACTGTAGTCGGTGACCGTGGCGTGATGTAACACCCCGGTATACCAAATATGAGTCACTCCCAACTCTTTAATCCCCGCGAGGGCTTTATCATCAAAATCGGCAAATTTGCCTACGCCATTTTCGCTGAGCGTGCCCCATGGTTTGTTAGTTTGCTGGGTGTTACCAAATAAGCGCGTAAACACCTGGTAGACCACCGGCTTTTGTACTTGCTCGGCATCTTGTTGCAGCTCTTTTTCAGCGTCTTTGCTGTGCGAGGAACTGGTGTTTTCAGAGCAGCCTAGCAGTGCTACAGCCAATGACCCAGCCAGTAGCGTGGTTGTTAACTTGTTGTCTTTCATGGGTACACTTTGTTATTTCTTTTATGACAAAAATACTACGTTCTCCACGGCCCCTTTGATATGCCGTGCATACGTATTCACTCTATTTCAGTGCTAAAATAATGGCTTGTTCAGCGCCGATTGCCAGCGTTTGATTTAACTGTAATATCTCACCACTCAGCAGATTTTTAGCCTGCTTTGCGCCTTGTAAAATCTCGGCAAAAGGCGCCAGTTCTAGGTGCTGTTTGCCGCCTTTGTTCAATATCACCACAATGCGCTGCTCACTATCAATACGGGCATACAGGTAGACATTGTCCTTAGGAGCAAAGTGCACCATCCGACCTTGACGCAGCGCGCTATATTGTTTGCGCAGTTGCAATAAGGTGCGCAGATAGTCTTGCATCTGTGTTTGCTCTGCGCTCAAGCCTTGCCCAGTGATGGCATCGGCTTGATGACCACTAAAACCGCCGGGGAACTCAATGCGGATATCACCATGGGCATCCGAAGGGGTGTTATCAAGTAACACCTCCGTACCATAATAGACTTGGGGAATGCCACGAATAGTGAGCATCAGTGTCATTGCCAACTTGGTTTTGTTAAGGCTTTGCCCAAGCTGGGTGTATATGCGGCTCATGTCATGGTTATCGGCAAACACCAGCAAGTCATCGGCGTTGGCATACATAAAGTCATTACCGAGACTTTGATACACCCGCACCCAGCCGGTGTGCCAACCAGGCTCTTCATTGAGGGCCTTGACTAGAGCCGCCTGCAACGGGAAGTCCATCATTGAATTGATGGCGGTGCTAAAACCGTCTTGGTTGTGTTTGCCGCGCTGCCAATAAGCAATAATTCCTGGATTGGTGGTCCACTCTTCACCAACAATACTGAAGTTGGGATACTCGGCCATAATGGCCTGACTCCAACGGGCCATAAAGGCTTTATCGGAATAAGAATTGGTATCGACGCGAATACCGCTGAGCCCGGCCTGCTCAATCCACCATATACTGTGCTGAATCAAATAAGTACTCAGCTCGTCTACACGCTGATTCAGGTCGGGCATTGCCGGCACAAACCACGCGTCGTTAAAGCGAGTTCGGTCGTATGCGCTGCTGTGGGGGTCCATCACCGTTTGTCGGCGATGATTATTAGCCAAAAACTCACCGCCGTTGTTAATCCAATCTCGGCTCGGTTTATCGGCTACCCATGGGTGATTGGCGCCAATGTGATTGGGCACCATATCCATGATCACCCCGATCCCCCGCTCGGCAGCTTGTGCCACCATATCAAAATAGGTCTCGTTGCCACCCATGCGTGGGTCGATGGCATACAGGTTGGTCATCGCATACCCATGGTATGACCCTGAGGCCATATTATTCTCTCGTGCTGGAGTGAGCCATAATTGCGTAAAGCCCATGCGTTTTAGGTAATCGAGACGCTCGATTATCCCTTGTAAATCACCGCCACGGCGGCCATCGCGCGCCTGACGGTCGGCTTTTTCTATCATGCTGGGGTGATTATCGTTATGCACGTCGCCATTAGCAAAGCGATCGGGGTTGATAAGGTAGATCACATCATCACTGCTAAACCCTTGACGCTGCTTTGAATCGTGCGCCCGCGCCTTGAGTTGATAGTCAAATTGCGCGCCATCGTCGGCGACAAACTGCAGTGTACCTGGACGCGCCTGGACACCGATATGCACACTGAGAAACTGATAGTTGTCGGAGTCAAGGTGATGCTGACGCGTTAGTTTAACGCCGTCGTATGGGCGTAACTGCCACTGCCGCTGGGCAGTATTTGGTGCATGCAGCAGCAATTGCACATCGGGGTTTTGCATTCCTACCCACCAATGTTTTGGCGCCACTTCGACGCCCTGACAGGGTAGCGCCAATAAGGCTAATAACACCATAAATACACGCATTAGCTTAGATTCCTTTGAATAAATTGTTGGTGGCTCGGCATGCTTTGCACAGCCTGATTAATCAGTGTGCGCAAACTTTGCAGTAATTCATCAAGTTGCTCATTTGATAATTGCTCAGCCAACGGGTGGTGCTGCTTGGGCCAACAGTTTTGACCGATCAATACCTGCTGCCAGGCTACTTCGGCAAAGAGTTCATCTTGATAACGATGCACCTGCCCACTTTGTTGGAACTGGGCGATACGCTCGCCAAGAGATGGCGGCAGTTCCATGTCGGCGCAGTAACGCCAAAAACGACTATCTTGGCGCTGGTTTAGGGCGTAATGGAGAATGATAAAGTCGCGAATTTGCGCCATTTCGGTGCTAAATAAGCGGTTAAATGCACACACCGAGGCGGGAGCAATGCCTCGGTGTGGAAAATGTTTCAATAAGCGGATCACCGCAGTTTGAATCAAATGGATACTGGTGGACTCAAGGGGCTCAAGGAAGCCACTGCTTAAACCGATGGCGACCACATTTTTGTGCCATTGCTGGCGCCTAGCACCAGTGCGAAATGGGATCACCCGGGGCTCGTGCAATGCCTCACCGGGAAGGTTTGCCAGTAACTGCGCCTTGGCTTGGTCGTCATCGAGATAGCGAGAGCAGTAAACTAAGCCATTTCCAACGCGATGCTGCAACGGTATTTGCCACTGCCAACCGCTATCATGAGCGATGGAGCGGGTATAAGGTAGCAGGCCTTTATCGTCGCCGTGATGCGATTGCACAGCGATGGCGCGGTCGCACGGTAACCAGTGTGACCAATCCTCAAAACCGACCCCTAAGGTTTGCGCTATCAACAGTCCTCGTTGACCGCTGCAATCAATGAATAAGTCCCCTTCTACGCGCTCGCCTGATTGTAACACCAACGCCTGCACATCACCGTTATCACTTTGCTCAACCTTATCAACCTTAGCGTCTATACGCTGAACGCCAAAGTGTTCGGCGCGCTCGCGCAACAGTTGCGCATACAAGCTGGCGTCAAAATGATACGCATGCTCAGTACCGGCTAACTGGGTATTGGGTAAATGCCGCAGTGGTGCAAAGTGCCCTGCTTTTGCCGCTTGGAAATTAAGTGAGTAATCCCACAACGAATGGCCAAGACCTTGCTCTTTTGCATGGTGAAAAAGATGATGAAAATCACAAAAGGGCAGCGCTTTACCTAAATGACCAAACGCATGCATGTAGCTGTCGCCCTGACGGCCCCAGTTTTCAAACTGGATCCCCAATTTGATGGTCGCCCCGGTGCGCTGTATCAGCGTTTTTTCATCAATCCCCAAGGCGTTGTTAAAGGCGACAATCGGCGGTATGGTCGCTTCGCCGACACCGACAGTGCCAATATCCGTGGACTCCACTAGGGTGATACTCAGCTGTTTACCCAGCATTTTTGCCAGCAACGCAGCACTTAACCACCCTGCTGTACCGCCTCCTAAGATCACCACTCGATTAATATTTGCCATCTCTGTGTGCCCCGCTATTAGCTGTTAACTTCAAAAAAGCCCTTGAAAATTCAAGGGCTTTTTAAACAAGTTACGACAGTTAAGAGTTATAGCTCATACTTGAAACCGAGCAAGTAGGTACGACCATAATCTTGGTAGTCACGTACTTGCAGAGCATTGTCACCTTGTAGCGAGATAAACGGCTCTTCGGTGATGTTTTGCACTTGGAAAGTAATCTCTAGACTCTCTAGGCCTTGAATACCGGAATCAGCAAAGTCATACCCAAGCTGTGCATCCCAGATGGTTTCACCTTGGATATCGACTTGGTCAGTTGAGAAACCTACACCGTAGATATCGCCTTTAAAGTCACTACGCTTACGCATGCTCGTACGTGCGGTGAAGCCATAGCGCTCATAGTACAAGGTTAAGCTTTGAATGCTGTCAGACAAGCCTGGCAATTCATAGTCGTTGCCATTGGGGTCTTCCATATCCTGCTCGACACCGGTATGGCTGGCCAGTAGGCCAAAACCTTCTAGCTCATCGGCGAATAAGTTAAACGGTAATGCCACGGAAAGCTCGTAACCCCACAGTTCACCGCCACCGCCATTGATTTTACCTGAGCCGGTGCCGGTGCTGTTTGGTGGAATTTCACCAGTAGCCGGGTCCGCCACGCCACTCATATCAATCTCATAGTTACCGTCAAAAATCCATTGGTTCAGGTCTTTATAGAACACCGCTGCCGAGAAGTAACCTTCTTCACTAAAGTAGTTCTCATAGCTTAAGTCGAAGCCCGTCGCCTCTTTGGGCTCAAGCTCCGGGTTGCCACCGGATACCGACCAATAGTTGCCATTTTCATCTGGCTGTTGAGCATTGTACGAGGCGCTGATTGAGGCATTCATTTCATCTAAGCGCGCACGAGAGATGGTTTTCGCCGCACCAAAACGCAGCGTTTGCTGCTCATCTAGAGCAAAATTAAGGTTTAGGCTCGGCAGCACATTGCTGTAGTCGTGGCTAATATCGGTGGGTTCGGCCACAACGAGGCCATCAACGACATTAAAGGCATTACCCTGTGACGACTGTTTGGTATACACATAACGCACACCGACATTACCCGTTACTGGGATATCACCTAGCTCTGCATTAATATTGGCTTGTACAAAAGCGGCGGTGACTTCTTCTTGCACTGTCCATGAACGTGTTAAGTGCTTAGAGTCGGTTAGGCTTTCACGCAGCAGATTATAGTAACCGTCATCCACGAGCGCCCGGGTATCGTAAGCGACCATTGGACCCATGCCAATAAAGCTTAAATCGGCGCTGCCAAGACGATACTGCTCTGGCACTTCGAGCATGCCGACGTTCTCTGGGTAAGAGAAATCAGCCAAGGTCATAAAGTAGCCTTCAGAGACCTTGGTTTTCTCACGGTCGCGATAAGACACGCCAAATTCCACACCACTGATGTAGACGTTATCCATTGCCTTGCTAGCGGCCAATTTCAACGTAGTTAATTCGTCTTCCACTTCTGGGGCATTAATAAAGCCATCTTGCGCGGTATTCTCATATGGCGTGCCGGTTAAGCCATATTGATTATTTAATGCCGCACTGGAGCCCCAAGATAAAGGCCCACCTAATTGAATAAGATTGAAGTCGCTGTAATCAAGCTGGTGCGAGAATTGGGCGCCGGTGTTGCCATCATCAAAGGCATAACCGATATTATCGGAAATACCGTTATTGTCACCACGACCTGTACCTGAGTAGCTTTCGATACTCCATACTTGACGCTCTACTTCGGAGCGACTGGCGTCAAATTCCAACTCCCAGTCGTTGCTAAGGAGGTATTCTACATTAAAGCCAAACTGACTCAGATCGGCTTTACGCTCTTCAAAGTCGTTACGAACGACAACGCGTTGACCTTGAGTTAAGGCGCTGGTGATAAAGCCGCTGTCTGCATCAACCGTTGCGCTCTCAGGAGAGATTGAGCCTTGACCCCATGCAAACGGAACTTCAATACCACGAAGAATTTTTTCGTCAGTAAAATCAACATAAAGCGCGTCAAAGGTCATGCTCAAGTCGCTGCTAGGCGCGTATTCAAGCACTAACATTGCCGAGTCACGCTCGAGCGTTGATGAACGTACAAAAGGTTTCGCCCCACCCAAGATTGAATAAGTATCCCCTGAGTCTGTGGTAAATTCAGGGTAGCCCCATGAGTTCCAACGCTTCTCTTGGTTGGGTGAACTCATCGTTGTATAAGCAAAAGCAACGCCAAAGGTATCGTCAGCGAACTGATCAATGTAAGAAACCGTACCACGGAAGCCTTTATCATCACCGTCTGGATTTAGTTTATCGAAACTCGTTTGCTCAAGCTGACCGTTAAACTGAATGACCTGCTCGCCCTTGCTTAGCGGGCGGACTGTTTGCATATCGATAACACCGGCAATGCCTTCAGCATCAAGTGACGCACTCGGTGTTTTATAGACCGTTACACCGCTCATAATTTCTGACGGGTAAAGGTCGAATTCTACGCCACGGTTGTCGCTGATAGAGACTTGTTCACGACCATTAAAGGTGGTGGCGCTCTCGTTTTCGCTAAAACCACGTACGCTGACACGTGATGCGCGACCGTCTAAGCGCTGTGCAGTCAAACCAGGTAAGCGAGCAATAGATTCAGCAATAGACGAATCTGGTAATTTACCAATGTCTTCCGCAGACACTGACTCTACCACTTCTGTTGCAAAACGCTTGGTATTGATTGACTCGACGACACTGCGGCGAAAGCCACGTACTTCAATCACTTCAACATCTTGCTGCTCATCGGCTTGCGCCTGCGCTTCGTTGCCTTGAGCATACGCGACTTGGCTACCTAAACCGGCACTCAACAGTGCAAGCGTTAGCATACTTGGTTTGAACATAGACATAGTGTTTTATCCCGATTAACCATTTTATTAGGACCAATTGGTGATAGTTAGCGCTGCACCAATTTGGCTCGTGTTGTTGTCGCAAAAAATACTAACGCTCGTCTTAAATTATTAACAAACTTATGCATACGTATTCAATGTAATTGCAGCTGCAATATTTTACATTTTAGTTACATCAAAATTAGCAACAATCCAGTAAATATGCGAGCTTGCTAGCCTTTACAGCACAGTTACAATTTAACACCCCCAACAATACGCTGCCCTAGCCTACGCCAGCCCCCTGAACCCATAAATAAGCCCACATCCATTACTAATAGGGCTATTGAGAAGATGATAGTAAGAGCCCATACAGTGGTGTGGTAATTGGTCTTACCATTCATTTTCGCACTACTTTAGTGCATCAGTGGGCTGAATCGCCTTAAATATGTGCAAGACCCGATTACCGGAACCAGCCAGCTCAATGGCACTGTTTCCATTGGTAAACAGCCTTTTGGTATCAATTTGGTGACAAAGCCAAGCAAACACTAAAGCCACCTAATGCGCTTTTGCATACGAATACATCATGCATACGTATGCAGATTTTTTACAAGCGTTCTGAGGTTGCCGTATTCTTTGCCAAGCAAAAAAATTAACCGATGTTCTGGAGCGAAACATGGCGAACCCTCTTTGGTGGAAAGGTGCGGTAATTTATCAGATTTACCCCCGCAGCTTTCAAGATACAAACGGCGATGGAATTGGCGACCTCCGAGGTATTATTAACCGCCTTGATTACATAAAAAGCTTGGGTGTGGATGCGGTGTGGATCTCACCGTTTTTTAAATCGCCAATGAAGGATTTCGGTTATGACATCAGCGACTATCGTGATATTGACCCTATTTTTGGCGATCTTACAGACTTCGATGAACTGATCGCCGAAGCACATCAGCGCGATATTAAAATCATTATTGATCAGGTATTGAGCCACACCTCTGATCAGCATCCCTGGTTCTTGCAAAGCCGCGAATCAAACAATAATGAGTATGCTGATTGGTACGTGTGGGCAGACGCTAAAGAAGATGGTACGCAGCCTAACAATTGGCTATCCATTTTCGGCGGCCCGGCATGGCAATGGGAACCTCGTCGCGAACAGTATTATTTGCATAACTTTCTTACCGAGCAGCCAGACCTTAATTTTCATAACCCGCAAGTGCGCCAAGCGGTGCTGGATAACGTGGAGTTTTGGCTCAAAAAAGGGGTTGATGGCTTCCGCTTAGATGCCATTAACTTTTGTTATCATGACGCTCAATTACGTGATAACCCGGCAAAGCCAAAAGAAAAGCGTCAAGGCCGTGGTTTTAGCGAAGATAACCCGTACGCTTTTCAATACCATTACTACAACAACACGCAACCTGAAAACCTCGACTTTATGCGCGATATTCGTGCCTTACTCGACAAGTACCCGGGTACGGTAGCACTTGGGGAGATCTCGTCTGAGGATTCCCTTGCGACCATGGCCGAATACACCAGCGGCGGTGACAAGCTGCATATGGGATATAGTTTCGAGCTACTAACCGATGATTACAGCAGCGCCTATATTCGTAAAACGGTCGAGACCTTAGAGGCGAATATGCTCGAGGGCTGGCCTTGCTGGGCGTTTAGTAATCATGATGTGGAGCGTGTTGCCAGCCGTTGGGCAAAAAACGGCGAAGTTAACCCTGAACAAGTCAAAATGTTGACCGCACTGCTTGGCTCCCTACGTGGCAGTGTGTGCATGTATCAAGGTGAAGAACTGGCATTAGGCGAAGCGGATGTTGCATTCGAAGATTTACAAGACCCCTATGGCATCACTTTTTGGCCCAACTTTAAAGGCCGTGATGGCTGTCGCACGCCGATGCCTTGGCAAGACGGTGAGCACGCCGGGTTTAGCACGGTAAAACCATGGCTGCCGGTAAGCCATGCTCACAGCCTACACCATGTTGCCAAACAACAACAGGATGCTCATTCAACGCTCAATGCCTACAGCGAATTTATGGCTTGGCGGCGTCAGCATCGTGCGTTAGTTGAAGGTGACATTCACTTTATTGATACTCATGAGCCCGTTCTTGCCTTTATCCGCAACCATGGTGATGAGTCCATATGTTGTTATTTTAACCTATCGGAGCAACCCGTGAGTGTCGAAGTAACGCACGCGCCCAGTCATCAATATCAAGATTCGTTGCGCCATCACACTGGGCGATTGCAAGGCCAAACACTGCATTTACCTGCATTTGGCTGTTGGTTTGCTCGCCTTTAACCCCTTCCCTTGTGTCATAAAACGTGACATTTTTTAGCACCCTACGGGGTGCTTTTTTGTGCTTGTTCAAAAGTCATGTTGCTCACCCAAGGACAACGTCGGTTATCTTGACGATAAAAATAACTCACTTTCTAAAAACCGACGATTACGCTAAAAATAAAGCACTTTCCAAAGAGGAACTATGCAATGAAATACCTTGTTTTAAGTGCGCTGTTTGCTATTGGCTTACAAAGTGCTTTTGCCAGCGATGACCTACCAGTCGCCCCCGAGGAGATAATCAAGGAGCACACGCAGATGTGCCTAGACTGGGCCACGGAAGATGACATTGATGCGCAAAGCCAGTATCAGTATGTGCTCGACTGTGTCAATGATGAGCTCAGTGACAATGGTTACCAGCACGTACAACAAGTGAATATCAAATAGCCGCTTGCCTAATATGGGCCTAGGGGAGTAAAAAAGCCGCTCAATCATTATGAGCGGCTTTTTCTTTTTTGCGGGGTTACTTTTTCTTTTTCGCTTTCTTTTTCTCTTCTTCAACCCATTTACCATTTTCGTAGGTTGCCTTCCAGCCGGTCGCTTTACCATCGACTTCTGTCATTACATACTGCGACTTAGTCTTACGGCTAAAACGTACTACCGCTGGGTTACCATCAGAGTCAGTCTCTGGCGCATCGGCTAAATAGTAAAATTTAGGTGATATACGATCGCGAAAACGCTTTAATTCAGAAACCTTAGGTGCCCGAGTCTCCCGTGACTTAGGAAAAGTAGAGGCCGCCAAGAATATACCAGCAGCGCCATCACGCAGCACGAAATAGGCATCCGATTTCTCGCATTCAAGCTCTGGCAAGTGCACCGGATCCTCTTTAGGTGGTGCCGGCTCGCCATTTTTGAGCAGTTTACGGGTGTTTTTACAGTCTTCATTGGTACAGCCAAAATACTTACCGAAGCGACCGTTTTTCAGCTCCATATCGGCGCCACACTTATCGCACTCAATAATCGGACCATCATAGCCCTTGAGCTTAAACTGCCCTTGTTCAATGAGATAACCACTGCACGCGGGATTATTACCACAGACATGCAATTTGCGGGTTTCATCAATTAAATATGAATCCATGGCGGTTTCACATTTAGGGCAACGCTTCATTTGCATCAGTGTTGATGTTTCAACATCTTCAACTTCATCGGCATTGACCGCTTCCTCACCAGGCGTGAGGTTCATGGTGGTGGTGCAGCGCTCTTTAGGGGGCAAGTTATACCCAGTACAACCTAAGAACACACCGGTTGATGCTGTGCGGATCCCCATTTTTCTGCCACAGCTAGGACAATCAATGTCAGTCTCGACCATTTGGTTTTGACGCATTCCGCCTTGCGCCTCATCGCCACTGGCAATGGCTAACTTTTCCGAGAAATCGGCATAAAAGTTATCCAGCACTTGAGTCCACTGACGCTCGCCCTCGGCAATATCATCCAGGCGCTCTTCCATTTTGGCGGTAAAGTCGTAGTTCAACAGCTCGGTAAAGTTCTCAACAAGGCGATCGGTGACGATTTCACCCATTTTTTCAGCGAAGAAACGACGGTTTTCCACCCGCACATAGCCTCTGTCCTGAATAGTGCCGATGATCGAAGCATAGGTTGAGGGTCGACCGATACCGCGCTTCTCAAGCTCTTTAACCAAGCTTGCTTCACTGTATCGCGCTGGCGGCTTGGTAAAGTGCTGTTGTGGGTCCAGCTTATCTAAGCTTAATTCGTCACCGACACTCAATGCTGGCAGCGCTTGCTCTTCATCGCTTTTCTTGCGCACGGCAGGTTGTACTCGGGTCCAACCATCAAAACGTAATACACGGCCTTTGGCTTTAAGCTCAAACTCACCCGCTGTAACCGTCACTGTGGTTAAATCGTATTGCGCTGGCACCATCTGGCAGGCAACAAATTGACGCCAAATAAGCTCATACAGTTTCTTCGCGTCAGCATCAACACCCTCAACATGCCCTGAAAGAACGTTCACATCTGACGGTCGGATTGCTTCGTGCGCTTCTTGTGCGTTGCCTTTTGCGCTGTAAATATTGGCTTTTTCCGGCAGGTAATTGTCGCCAAAATTATCGGCCACATAACCGCGACACATGGCGATAGCGTCTTGTGACAAGTTAGTCGAGTCGGTACGCATATAGGTAATATAACCGGCTTCGTAAAGACGCTGCGCTAGCATCATGGTCTTTTTAACGCCATAGCCTAAGCGCGTACTGGCCGCTTGTTGCATGGTGGAGGTGATAAAAGGCGCACTTGGGCGGCTTTTACTCGGTTTTTCTTCAACGTCGGTAACTTGGTACTGAGCCGATTGCAGCTGCGCCACAGCGGCCTCTGCTTGGTCTTTATTAACCGGTTTAAAGGCTTTACCTTGCTCTTTGGTTACCAGAAGACGTAACGCATCGGCTTTGGCTTGTACATCAGCATGAATATCCCAAAACTCTTGCGGGATAAAGGCCTTGATTTCGCGCTCGCGTTCCACGAGAAGACGAACGGCAACGGACTGCACGCGCCCAGCAGATAACCCGCGCGCCACCTTTTGCCACAACAAAGGCGAGACCATAAAGCCAACAACACGGTCTAGGAAGCGTCGCGCTTGCTGAGCCTGTACCATATCGGTATTGAGCTCGCCCGGGGTAGAAAAGGCCTGTTGAATGGCATTTTTGGTGATTTCGTTAAAAACCACCCGTTTGTACTTCGACTTATCACCGCCGATAATCTCTTCAAGGTGCCATGCAATGGCTTCCCCTTCTCTATCCAAATCCGTTGCGAGATAAATTTCATCTGCCGTTTCGGCGAGTTTTTTTAATTCTTGAACAACTTTTTCTTTACCGGGTAACACCTCATAGTGAGGCTCCCAGCCTTTTTCTGGGTCTATACCCATGCGTGCAACTAGGTTTTGATAGTCACGCTTCTTTTTATAGGCGGCTTTTTCCTCAGGGGCCATTTTGCGCACTTCGGCGGGGGATTTTGCCGCAGGCGCCTTCGCCTTACCTGACCCAGAGGTAGGAAGGTCGCGTACGTGACCTACGCTGGACTTAACAACATAGTCCTTGCCTAGGTATTTATTAATTGTTTTTGCTTTTGCAGGAGACTCTACAATGACTAGCGATTTGCCCATAATAGCCTAAGTTGACCTATCTCTTTTTATAATGATTGCCCTTGTTCGTGGGCACGAATAAATATAGGTATATCTACAAACACCTATTGTTACAAGCTTTGACGCTAAACTTTTATCTAATCAGCGATTTTTTGACCAGCTGTTGCTGTGATTTTGTCCGTTATGGTGATTAATCACCGGTGCACAGGCTAACGCCGGGCAATATATAGGAATAAAAGTAAAGAATCCACCTTCTGAAGAAGGTGGCTTTGTAAATGCC